>WBZN01000026.1_pt1 | contig 250281 bp, 234 predicted proteins | sample 5204281 | NCBI WGS metagenome assembly WBZN01 (sample SAMN12344347, study PRJNA552823) | activated sludge metagenome | biome: Activated sludge suspended growth; feature: Nitrification reactor; material: Wastewater; isolation source: activated sludge from nitrification reactor of wastewater...
TGCAGATGAACTCAGCCTGTTCCAGTTCCAGCTTTCCAGCTTCAATCTTGGAAAGGTCCAGAACGTCATTGATGATGGAGAGCAGGTGTTCTGAAGCGCCGGTAATCTTGTCCAGTTTGTCTATCTGTGCATCGGTCAGGTTGTCGCTCCTGGCTTTCAGTAGTTCAGCATAGCCAATCACCGCGTTCATCGGGGTACGTATCTCGTGCGACATGTTGGCCAAGAACGCGCTCTTGGCGATGTTGGCAGATTCGGCAATTAGCTTGGCATTAACCAGGATTTTCTCGTCGGCCTTTTGCTTGGTGATGTCATGCATGATGGTGGACAGATAGCTAGGATTACCGTGGGCGTCACGGTGCAATAGTATGATTTGGCTAACCGGGATTTCATGGCCATCGACGTGCAGCAAAGCAGTCTCCCCCAGCCAACTGCCCTGGCTCAGGGTAGCGGGAACGCCTTCTTGCATGACTTTGTGGCAGGCCCATTCTGGATGAAAGTCCGGGATATGTTTCTGGCTGAGGTCAACATCCTTAGTCAACCCTACCATCCGGAAACCCGCCGGGTTTAGATACCTTATTTCACCATCCATCGTGGCGGTGGAAATGAAATCGGGAGATTGGTCGAGAATGGCTAGCAACCGCTGGTTGTGCAACTCGGCCTGCTTACGTGTGGTAATGTCCCTCCAAGTGGTATGAAGCATGATCTGCCCCTTTACCACGATCGGCATCAGTGAAACTTCTACGATGAATTCTCCACCCTCCGAATTGACACAAACCCAATCAAAGCGGTGCAAGCCTTTCTGGTAGGCTTGGGCAATCATGTCGAGAGCTTTTTCATCCGAACGCCGGCCGTCCGGCTGGTATTCAGGGGAAATCTTTACCGGCGGCAAGTTTATGAACTGCTCGCGCGTCATCTTGAGCAGGTCGAGTGCTGCCTGATTACATTCCACGAAGACGCCGCTTTCGTCGATCAGCAGAATCGCGTCTGCTGATTCTTCGAACAATTTTTTGGTGAGTGCCTGGCTTTCTTTCAGTTCATTTGTTCGTTCGGCAACAAGTGATTCCAGATGACTTTTATATTGCTCAAGTTCGCGTTCAGCCTTAACTTGTTCCGTAATGTCGATAAAGCTGATAATGATGCCCTGCACAGTTCCGGTTCTATCCCTCCATGGGGTCGTGTGCCAGTGATGCCATATTATCGTTCCATCAGCATGAATCCACTGGCTCTTCGGGTCTTCAAGAGTTTCACCTCCTAAAGTTCTCCGATGAACAACTTTCCATTCTTCAGGAAGATCTGGGTGTATTTCATAGTGAGATCGCCCCATGTCCTCTGGCTTCATATCAAAGTTTGATCTCCATTCTTTACTGGCGGCCAAATAGTTCATTTGCCGATCCAACATGGCGATAGGGATGGGGGCATTTTCTACAAACAGCCTGAAACGCTCGCGTTCTTCTTCGATGGTTTCCTTGTTTTCTGCGAGCGTACGTTCTTGTAGCTTTAGCTTTGTTAATACAAGTGCAGCGATGATTGAAATAACAAAAGCATCGATAGCAGGGGTGAAAAAGCCAACGATAAGTAGGTCAAGTCTAAGCTCGCCATGCAAAAGGTAACTTTGAATAATGATTAGAACTTCAGAAATAATGATTGCAGCGCAAACAAAAATTCCAACGAAATGCCAAAAGGGGAGTTGCTTGAGAAAGTCTAGAAGCCTGTTCAATTGAATTTTTTGGGTTAAGTACTTAACTGAATGATAAATCCGACCAAACTGGACCAACATTACCCCTTTTCAAAAGGTGACGCAATAAAGTGTTAACCGGCCCTAGGTAGCCAAGCTTTGCAGGCCACTCATTAGATAGTTGGCGTGCGGTAATCAGATTTCTTAATCAGTGTCATGATCCTCAGATTGCTGTTTAGCCTGTTGCAGTGCTGCTATTAAGCTCCTAGAAGATTCCTGAAGGTGAAACAGTGAAGCCTCAATATCCAAATTATTACCATTATTATTGAACATAGAGCCTATCTTGGCAGCATGCTCATGAAATGCTCGGTGTAATTCCTTAATGCGGTTGTAAAGTTCAGCATCATCAAAATCACCCTGATTACCATGGAACCATTTACCGAATTCACAGGTGGTGTCGTTTCTGACATGCTCAGGATCAATAACCTCACTGCTGTTCCCATCAAGCAAGTTCTGAAAACGATCCAACCAGTCTAGGTGAGAACTTATAGCACGATCAAATGAAGAGGTTTTAGTCATTAGTGGGCGCCTGAGATATTAATTGATAAGCAGATTTTGAAAATTGATAACCTACCTGATACGGATCCATAACAATTAGTTCCACAGTTCTACTCCACCCCAGAGTTCATTTAAATCCGTAAAATTCCACTTCTCCGGATCCTCACGACCTGCGATCTTATCGCCGACAGTTTTCGACGATAAATCCAGCACTTCCGGTGGAATACGTAGGTTGGATTTCGTCGAATAAAATACCTTGACCTTAGGCGTAAGCAAAGACTTCTCGGTTTGGTCGACCACGACACCAATGCGTCCAGATTCCAGCTTGACCAGTGAGCCGATTGGGTAGATGCCGACACTCTTAACGAATGCCTGGAAAACCACGTCATCAAAATGCCCCTTGCTCCACTCCGCCATCTTGCGCAGCGACTCGGCCGGATCCCAGCCGTTCTTGTAGGGTCGGTTTGAGGTAATGGCATCGTAAACATCGCAAACCGCCCCCATCTTGGCGTAAATACTGATCTGCTGATCGGACAACCCCTCAGGGTAACCGCTGCCATCGACCTTTTCGTGATGATGCAAACAGACATCCAATGCCACCTCGTCAACACCGGAACCTTCAAGCAACATTTTGTGGCCTTCGATCGGGTGGCTCTTAATGATGGCAAACTCTTCGTCTGTTAGCCGGCCCGGCTTATCGAGGATTTCATCTGGAATCGCCATTTTGCCTACGTCGTGCAGCAAACCTGCCAGTCCCGCTTTGCGGGTTGCATTCTCATTCAGACCAAGCTGACGAGCCAGCGACACCATCAGGGCACAGACGGCCACTGAGTGCATATAGGTATAGTTGTCCTTGGTCTTGAGACGGGCCAAGCTGATGATGGCGCCGGGATTCCGCAAAACTGAATTAGATATCTCTTCTACCAGTGGCAGGGCATCATTGGCATTCAGCGCCTTACCCATGCGCACTTCCTTGAGCATGGTAGTGACCGCCTTGCTTGCCTTGGAGACAATCCTGGTGGCTCGATTCAACTCCTGCTCAAGATGTACTTTGTTGACGACCTCTTCAAACTGTTTGGCTTTGGCCAGAACATCATCAATTTCCTGATCAGTTTCTTCTTTGGCCTTACCTGCCTCGACATCCAGCCCTTTGGAGGTATCGATCCACAACTCGCGAATGTTGCTAGCCAGAACACGTTGTATATCTTGTGGGTCTTCGATCAGGAAACTGTTGCGCCAAAAAGGATGATCCATCCAAGAGCCACAAAACTCATGCAGGTACATTCCAACACGAAGATCTTTTACATGAATACGTTTGAGCATCTGAGTTATTCACCACAAAGCCAATATCGCTGGGTGGGCAGATTTTACCTTTATAGCCAACGAGAAGAATCAAATCATCCGTGAGTGTAGAAGATATTTGGGTGTTTAGTGAACGTCGGCTTTGTGACGTCGGATTCTTGGCAATGAATTTCCGGTTGTGGCCGATAGCCGTCCTCTTGCACTTCCTTAAAGCTGACATTCAGCTGCGCTGAGATTGAACGTCTGCTTCAGGCCAGAACTGAATCAACCCTAACCCTCGCCACCCAGCCACTTGAGCAGTGCCTGATATAGGTCTTCCGGTTTCATGGGTTTGGCCAGATGATCGTTCATGCCTACTTCGAGGCAGGCTTTACGGTCTTCGGCAAAGGCATTGCCGGTCATGGCGATGATGGGGGTAGTGGCATAGGCAGGGAGCTGCCGGATCGCCTTTGCCGCATCGACACCACTCATCTCCGGCATCTGCATGTCCATCAGGATCAGGTCGTAGGTGTTGGCCTGGGCTTTGTTCAGGGCCACCTTGCCATCCTCGGCAAAGTCCAGCACCAGTCCGGTTTCTGAGAGCATTTCACCGACCAGGTCGCGATTGACTACGTTGTCCTCGGCGATCAACACGCGCTTGCCAGCATGATCTCGCTTGAGCAGTGCTTCCAGAGAGGTCGCCGTAACTTCATCGGATTGTGATGTGGCCGGTTGTGTCTGCACCTTCAAATTGTTTCCTTTCTCTGGTGCAGACTCGAGTCCGGTATCGACTTTTAGTTTCCCGATCATGTCATCCAGGTCTGCAAGTCCCTCAATGACGACCTGAAGTTCGGTTAACACGTTGAGTAGAAACTGAGCGGAGCGTTCAGAATCTTCATTCTTAGCCGCCATTTCAAGAGCGAATGCCGCTTCGCCCAATTGCATCGCCCCGAGAGAATATGCCACCCCCTTCAATGAGTGGGCCAGGCGGTGCTGCACCTCCCAATCCTCCGCTTCGCGGGCTGCCTCAAACTCATGTCTGAAGGTGTTGAGTTGCTTATCCCTGAACTTCCTGAGCATGCGCAGATATGCAGATACTTTCCCTCCAATAAAAGCCAGCCCTGCGGCAGAATCTATGCCTGGAAAGTCTTGCAAATCCCCGGCATTTGCCTTATCAACAATCTTGGGTGGCAGCTTAATATAAGCGGTTGATGCGATAGCACTCGGCAGGCACAGCACCATTTTGTCGTACAGCACATTCATGCGAATTGGCTTGGGGACATGGGCATTCATGCCGACAGCGAAACATTTCTCCTGATCTTCCAATGTGGCATTGGCTGTCAAGGCGATGATCGGCAAATCCTTGTATTCGGGTCGACTACGCAGCCGTTGTGTGGCTTCGTAGCCGTCCATTATTGGCATCTGGCAATCCATCAAGATCAAGTCAGGCATTTTCTCAGCAACAGCGGCAAGCGCCTCGACGCCGTTCTTTGCCAACCGGGCCGATAGCCCAACGCTGACCAACAGTTCCAGAATAACTTCCTGGTTAATTTCCACATCCTCGACCAGCAGGATGTCAAGATCGCGGAAACAGGCCCATTCTGGGGTTATAGCTTGTCGACGATCAAAGTCAGGTTGATCCTGCGTCAGGATACCGAGACAGTGGGCCAATTCGACGTAGAGATGGCGCACATTGACCGGTTTGGCCAGCAGGCCATCGATCTCCTCGCTCACTGTATCGATTTCGGCCTGATGGCTATATGCCGTAACCAGTAACATGGGCGGAGATTTCAAGTTGCGTGCAGCAAAGGCTTTGCGCAGACGTCGGATGGACTCGATGCCGTCGACGTCCGGCATGTGCCAGTCGATCAGGCAGACCAGATAATCGGGCACTGCTTCGCTATTCACGTAGCTCAGGGCTTCCGTAGTGTTTTGCGCTGTGTCGACCTTCAGTCCGAGCTGTTCAATAAGGTGACTAAGGATGCGGAGGGCAACTAAATTGTCATCGACAAGCAGTAAAGGCCGGTTGGCATATTCGGCTAGTCCTGCGGCGAACCTGACGATGCCGTGGCGACGGTCTGTTCCTGCCACGCCCAGCTTGACAGTGAAGTGGAAGGTGCTGCCATGGTCGACGACGCTTTCTACCCAGATCCGGCCATTCATCATTTCAACTAAGCGTCGAGAAATCGCCAACCCGAGTCCGGTTCCACCAAACTTGCGTGTAGTCGAGCTATCCGCCTGTGTGAAAGACTGAAAGAGCCTGGTTATTTGTTCCACACTCATTCCGATACCTTCGTCTATAACGGAAAAGTGCAGTTCAACTTCATTTTCATTGGCCTGGAGCGTTGCAACCCGCACGATGACATTACCGCCTGCGGAGAACTTGAGGGCGTTACTGACTAGGTTGGTAAGCACTTGGCCCAGGCGCATTGGATCGCCAACCAGCAAACGACTATCGTCATCGATCTCATAGGCCAGTTCTATGCCCTGGCTTTCCGCACGTAGCGCAAAGATGCTAGAGAGGTTGTCGAAGACTTCTTCCAGCGTGAAGGCAATGCTTTCCATCTCCAACTTGCCCGCTTCGATCTTGGAGAAGTCAAGAATGTCATTGATGATGTTCAGTAGTGTGTTCGAGGCGATCTTGATCTTTTCCACGAAGTTGCGCTGCCGATCGCTCAATTCCGTGGCTAGAGTCAGGTCGGTCATGCCGATGATGGCATTCATCGGAGTGCGGATCTCATGACTCATGTTGGCAAGGAAACCGCTCTTGGCAATGCTCGCGGATTCGGCGGCCGACTTGGCCTCCAGTAGTTTCTGTTCAGCCTCTTTGCGGTCTCTGATGTCAATGATAAATGCCGCAAACCGATCAGCTATACCCTCTTGGCCTTTAAGGTAATAAACTGAGACCTCCACGGGCACCAAGCCTCCATCCTTGGTTCTTTGAACGCTCTCGAATTTGAGGTTCCCTTTGATTTTCAATTCCTGGGAAATTTCCGCAAACTTTTCATCGAAGAAATTCGGGTCGATGTTCATGACGCTCAGTTGAGCCATCTCCTCAACAGAATAGCCAAGAAGGTTTGCGGCAAACCGATTAACGAAAATGAACTGGCCAGTTTCCGCATTGACCCAATGGATGCCTATTCCAGCTTCATCCATTGCGAATTGTGTATCGGACAACTTCCGAAGTGTCATCTGGAGGTCAGCCGTGCGCTGTTGGACCAGATCTTCAAGTTCTTCTCTATAACGCCTGAGTTCTTCCTCGTTTTTTTTGCTTTCGGTGATATCCTCATAAAGTCCTAGCACACCGATGATTTCGTCGTTCTGGTTCTTTAGAGGAACTTTGGAGGTACGTAGCCATATCTGTTGGCCGTCTGGTCTGATCTGGGGTTCTTCAAAATTGATCTTGGGCATATCGGTATTGATGACCTTCTGGTCATCAGCGCGATATTGGTCAGCGTTGCTCGACCAGCCCATCTGGTAATCGTCCTTGCCAATTATCTCGACAGGACTTTCTTTGCCAGCATCCTGCGCAAAGGCCGGATTGCAACCGAGATAGTTCAGTTCCCGATCTTTCCAGAATATCCTCGCGGGAACATGGTCGATAACAGTTTGCAGTAGACTCTTCGACTCTTGGAGGGCTATCTCAGACTGCTTGCGCTCTGTAATATCCCGCCAGACGCAGTAGATGACAGGGCGATCCTGCAAGGTTAAAGCGGAGAGAGTTACCTCGGCAAAAAAGTCGCTTCCATCCTTACGCCGATGCACCCACTCAAAGCGGTGCAACCCCTTTTCCTGCACGATGCTCATCATCCGCTCGGCCTTGGTAAATGAGCTTTCACCATCCGGTTGATGCTCGGGAGACAAGGCCGAAGGGTGAGTGTTCGTGAGCGACGCCTTGTCTGGATAGCCCAGCATTTCGACAGCCGCCTGATTACACTCCATGAAATGGTTGTCTTCAATAATCCATACCGGATCGGGGGATGATTCGAAAAGTCGGCGGAAACGTTGCTCGCTTTCCTCCGCGAATTTTTGTTCCTTAAGCTGTTCGTAGTTTTCAAAAACGAAAAACATCGCCACGAGATAGATACAGGACGTAATGATGTCGATATGTGAATAGCCGGTCTTGTGTAAAAAGTGTCCAGAAACAATTGAGACAAGAATCCCAGCTAACCAAAGCTTGCCGACTGTGCGGCCTTTCAGAAAAAAAGCTGACGCTGCCAGGAGAAAAAATAGCGAGATACGCGTGCTGTTATATGCTGCCATAAGATAAATGGCCATGAATAACAGGTAGGAGAAGATTAGTGCCAAGGTACTTACTATGGCGACCTTGTCGTTATGCCGGCGCAGATAGAATAATAGGCCGATGGCTAGGGCCGAGAAAATAAAATCGATCAACCCCATGACTACGCTTGATTGCCAGCGCACAAAACCCATGCCAAAGGCAACGACGCCGGCAAGCAAGAAAACGCTGTTCAAAAACAATATCTTGTGGCGTTCGTTCGACGATGCCGAAGAAGTTAATATGCTAACGTGTTTGTCCTGCATCTATAGATCTTCAAGGGATATATGTACGCATTCTACAGCTTCTTCATTTTTTACTTATATTGAACTGCGTTCTTTTATAGAGCCATTTGCTGTGAGAGCTTTCATCATACTTTAATGCATGATTGTGGGGGGTGAGTCCCCCTTCCGCTACCAAGGTGTTAAACTACGCCTGATAACTCAACGAACTTTAGGTGTATGTCTGGCAATACCCTCGGCACTCTCTTTACCGTCACTTCATTCGGCGAATCACACGGCCCTGCGATCGGCTGTGTAGTAGATGGCTGCCCACCCGGTCTGGAACTGGCTGCGGCTGACATCCAGATCGAACTTGACCGACGAAAGCCGGGAACCTCACGCCACGTGACACAACGACAGGAACCGGACAGTGTCGAGATCCTTTCTGGAATATTCGAGGGCAAGACCACCGGCACCCCGATTGCCCTACTGATTCGAAATCAGGATCAGCGCAGCAAGGATTATGGCAACATTGCCTCGACTTTCCGGCCTGGCCACGCCGATTACACCTACACTCATAAGTACGGTTTTCGCGATTACCGGGGAGGGGGCCGTTCGTCCGCGCGCGAAACAGCAGTGCGAGTGGCAGCGGGTGCCATTGCAAAGAAATGGCTCAACGAACATTTTGGTGTCGTAATCCGTGGCTGCATGAGCCAACTGGGCGAAATCGTCATTCCCTTCGAATCCTGGGAAATGACAAAGCTAAATGCTTTTTTTGCACCCAATCTGACCATCGTGCCAGTACTTGAAGAATACCTCGATCGCGTCCGCGCCACCCGCGACTCGGTTGGCGCAAAAATTACCGTAGTGGCGGAAAACGTACCCGTCGGCTGGGGCGAACCGGTTTATGATCGCCTAGATGCGGAACTGGCCTATGCCATGATGGGCATTAATGCGGCCAAAGGCGTGGAGATTGGTTCGGGATTTGCCTCCGTGTCACAGAAAGGCACTGAGCATTGCGATGAAATGACGCCGCAGGGATTTGTCAGCAACAATGCCGGCGGCATCCTGGGAGGGATTTCCACAGGTCAGGATATTGTGGTGCACACTGCGTTCAAACCCACGTCAAGCCTGCCGCAAGAACGCCGTTCCATCGATATCAACGGCAATGCCGTCATGATGCAAACCACCGGTCGCCATGATCCCTGTGTCGGAGTGCGCGCCACGCCGATCTGCGAAGCAATGCTGGCGCTGGTGCTGATGGATCACGCACTACGGCATCGCGCCCAATGTGGTGATGTGATTTGCAGTACCCCGGTAATATCAGGTTAAATAACAAGTTTTCAGGAGGATAATATGACAATTGAGCATCACGATCTGGTCCACGAGTTTCCGGAGTATCGCGAAAAAATTACAACGCTGAAAACTTCCAGTGCCCACTTTGCCAAACTTTTTGATGAATATCATGTTGCAACCCGCGAGGTTGAACGTCTTGAGGGCATAGGTACTCCAGTTTCGGATGCCGTACTGGAAACCATGAAAAAGAATCGCCTAAGGCTCAAGGATGAGCTATATGCGATGTTGATAGTTTGATCTTCAGATTTTGAATCAAGCCGGCTCAAGCCGGCTTTTTTGTCCTGCCTACATGCCTCACACCCTCCCCTACTGGCGACTTTCCGGCTTCTATCTCCTGTATTTCGCTTTTGTTGGAGTCTTTGCTCCCTACTGGAGCCTGTACCTCAAATCATTGGCATTCTCCCCCTTCCAGATCGGCGTGCTGATGTCCCTGTTACAGGTGGCTCGGATTTTTGCCCCAAACCTATGGGGATGGCTGGCCGATCATACAGGACGCGGCGTGCATCTAGTCAAAGTCGCAGCCGGGATGAGCCTGATCACTTATTTAGGTGTATTTGCAGGGCAAAGTTTTGCCTGGTTGTTTGTGGTCATGGCGGTCATGAGTTTTTTTTGGAGTGCTTCGCTACCGCTGATGGAATCCATCACATTGAGGCATCTGGGTGACGGTGCCTCGCGTTACGGTCGTATTCGTTTGTGGGGCTCTGTCGGTTTTGTGCTGGCGGTCATCAGCATGGGGTATGCTCTGGATTATCTTCCGATTCGCGCCCTGCTATGGGTCGTTCTGGGGCTCATGATCGGTATATTTTTGTTCTCACGCTGGATACCTGAGCCGCATCCCCTGCCATATCAGAAGGATGTCTCGCATGTATGGAGCATTGTTCGTCGCCCGGAAGTGACCGCCTTTCTCGCCGCCGGCTTCCTTATGGCGGCCGCTCATGGGGTGTATTACACCTTTTATTCCATCTATCTGGTTGATCACGGCTATAGCAAGGGCGCCATCGGCTGGTTGTGGTCTGTGGGTGTATTATGCGAAATACTGGTTTTCCTATGGATGCCCAGACTGGTCACCGCCTTCGGACTGCGTAATATCCTGCTTACGAGCTTTATGCTTGCCACAGTAAGGTTTCTGCTGATCGGCTTCGGCGCACAATGGCTTGGCATCATCGTGCTTGCCCAAATGCTGCACGCTGCTACCTTCGGCTCCTATCACGCAGCGTCCGTCGCCGTCATCCATCAGTTCTTCCGGGGTCGCCACAACGCCAAGGGCCAGGCCATCTACACCAGCGTTTCATTCGGGCTGGGAGGCACAATTGGCGGTTTGTGGAGCGGCTGGCTGTGGGAGCCAGCCGGAGCAGAGATCACTTTTGCTGTTTCTTCGATCTCCACCCTGATCGCATTCCTGATGTTGTTCTGGCGTTTGAAACTGGAGCCCGAGGAATAGCGGAGGTTATTCCTGATGGTAGGCCCGCACCACCTCAACTTCGCAACGTGATCCCAGAATCACGGGTACACGCTGATGCAAACCGGTCGGCTGAATATCAAGAATCCGTTCACGGCCGGTAATGCTCACCCCCCCCGCCTGCTCGACAATCATGCTCATCGGATTGGCTTCATAAAGCAGCCGGAGCTTACCGCCCTTGTCCTTGAGTTTGCTATCCAGCGGATACATGAACAAACCACCGCGTATCAGAATACGATGTACTTCGGCCACCATTGACGCCACCCAGCGCATATTGAAGTCCTTGCCTCGCGGGCCCTCTATTCCTTTCATACATTCTTCAACATACCGTTGCACCGGCGCCTCCCAGTGGCGACGGTTGGAAGCATTCACCGCAAACTCTCTTGTCTCTGCCGGAATCTGCATGTTGGGATGTGTCAGATAGAATTCGCCCACCTCACGATCAAGAGTAAACCCATTCACTCCATGCCCCGTTGTGAGCACCATCATGGTCGATGACCCATAGAGCGCGTAACCAGCACACACCTGCTTGGTGCCAGGTTGCAGAAAATCATTGACCGTCGGATGAGTTACACCCTCTGGCGAACGCAAAATGGAGAATATCGTTCCAACAGAAATATTCACATTGACGTTGGATGATCCATCGAGCGGATCGAACAGGATCAAATACTTTCCACGGGGAAAATGTGATGGAATCTCGTAAGGGTCATCCATTTCCTCCGAGGCCATGCCAGCCAGATGTCCAGCCCATTCAAGCGAAGAGATAAAAATATCGTTGGTAATCACGTCCAACTCTTTTTGCACCTCGCCCTGGATGTTCTCTGATTCAAGCGAGCCCATCGTGCCAACCAATGCTCCCTTGTTGACAGCAAGAGAGATCCGCTTGCAGGCAGTAACAATATTGTTCAGAAGTAAACTGAACTCACCAGTCGAATTGATGTAGCGACGACGCTCTTCAATAATGAATTGGGTAATGGTCATGCAGTTCATGATGGCTCGATTCGCAAAGTAATGGCAAAAGCAACATGTGTGACATTTTTGCAACACACCTTTGGACACCATTATGCGATCATCCTTTACGCTGGACAAGCCGTTACTACTGCATTAGAGTTGGACGCGGGCATGGACTGTGTGTTTTCCGCTCCGTGCAACCTATGGGAACAACAACAGGATCAATATGCGAAACAACCAGATAAACATCATTGCAGCTGGTCTTCTTGCAACGGCTCTGCTTGGCGGATGCGCCACCCAGTCCAACAAAGACCCGCTTGAAGGACTGAATCGTGGAATCTACAAGTTCAACGACACTGTAGATAAAGCCGCACTCAAGCCAGTTGCCGGCGCATACAAAGCAGTAGTTCCGAGCGCCCTTCGTTCTGGAGTTAACAATGTTTTCTCCAATCTCGGAGATGTCGTCAACGTTATTAACGACCTACTGCAGTTCAAGCTTGGTAAAGCACTGGATGATGCGGGTCGCGTTGCCATTAATTCAACCTTTGGCATTGCCGGTCTGGTCGACTGGGCATCGATGGATGGTGTCGAGAAGCGTAGCGAGGATTTCGGACAAACGCTGGCTTACTGGGGTTGGAAAGACAGCTCCTATCTGGTACTTCCGTTTATTGGTCCGAGCACGTTGCGCGACACTGGCGGCCTAATCATCGACAGTGCCTTTTTTGATCCAATCCGTTATGTCGAAGGCCCAAGTTCACGTAATGGACTCCTCCTGACAAAATTTATCGACAAGCGCTCCACCTACCTGCCTGGCAGCGACCTACTGGATGAGGCGGCACTCGATCCATATATATTCATGCGGGATGCCTTTATGCAACGCCGCGAGAATCAGGTGCAGGATGGTGATGTCAAACGTCAGGATGACAGTGCGGAGGCGGAGTCCAATTATGTTGCTGCTGCACCGGATAAATGATGAGATCATGAAAGTAAAAAACCCCGCCCATGCGGGGTTTTTTATTGTCCATTTCCAAGAATCCACTTTAATTCATGAGACAGGGATGTTTCTCGTGTAATGCACGTATAAGGGTCATAAGTGAATATAAATGCAAACGAACATGCATCGTTCAGTCATGAATAAGCACATAAGGCTGAGTGGTCAAGCGACTATTTGAATAACAAATGACTGAGTTGAACGAAAAAAAGAACTTACTCCGGAGGTTTTATTGGCCTCTTCGCTGACGGAGATTGACATCAGCGCTCTCTGTCGCGGTGATAAGAAAGCCTGGGACACATTTGTACCGATGGCAGCCTCTGTGATTCGCTCGGTAGCTTGGCGCCTGCTTTCAGCCTCTGGTTTCGAGCAGGATGTGCCGGACGTGGTGCAGGAAGTATTTGTTCGTCTCAGTCGCGAAAATTTTCGCTTGCTTCGTGAGTACGATCACCAAAAAGCCAGCCTTTCGACCTGGATTGGAGTCATCACAAACGGGATAGCAATCGACGCGATGCGCCGCAAGCGCCAAGATGAAGTACCGATTGAAAATGTACCAGAGGAAAGTTTGGGTGAGGCACAACTTATCGTAGACTGGAAACTGAGATTGCCGCCTGATGTATTGACAGCGCGTCAAGCACTGATTTTAACGTTGCTGTACGAGCATGGTCTGACCACGGATGTGATTGCAAACATGTTGCACATTGAAGCCCAAACAGTACGCTCACAGCATCATAAAGCCATCAGCCGGCTACGAGATGTGTGGCAAGATCAATTGAGGTAATGGAATCATGAAAGAAGTAGAAAAATACATGCAGGACAAAACATTCATGCTGCAATTACAAGCATGGAAAAGAAAGCAGGATAAAGTTGCAACGCCCACCGCAATGCAACTGGCAGCCTGGATAGATGGCCGCCTAGATGAAAAATCTGCTATGGAAGTTGAGCATGCGCTCGCAATAGATCAGGGACTGTTGGATTCATTACTTCAACTGAGGCAAAGTGAACATTTGCAGGCATCAGCTCAAGAAATCGCTGCTGCACGTGCTTTGGTAGCAAACCAGAATCAAGCATCCTGGTGGCAGGAATTGCTTCAGTCCTTAATGCAGCCAGCAATTGCCATGTCAACAGTCGCCACACTGATTATTGTTGGTCCAGGCGGATTCAGTCTGGGAATGGAAATAGCAGGAACTACTATGGAGCAAAATCAGGTGATCATGAATGGTTTGCTAGGTGACGAATTGCTCCTGAATAGTGTGGAGGGTTAAGCATGCGCCGCTGGATGAACGTATTACTGATCGCTTCGCTGTCTTTGAACCTGATGCTGATAGGTGGATTTCTTTACCAGCGGCTTGTTATACAGCCACGGTTGCAAACAGAGTGGGCAGCCAAAGCGCTTAAACTTGACGATCGCCAACGGTCAGAATTACAGCAACTAATTGCCTGGAGAAAAACACGCCTGAGGCAAGCTTTGGATGAAATGCATCTTGAGACAACCACCATCAAGCACGCTTTACGTGACGCGAGATCAGATGATCCTGTACTTAAGATGGCCATGCAAAGATTGAATGGCAAGCGCCAAGAACTTCAAATGGAAACACTTGAAAAAGTATTTTCATTTCGGGATAACCTTTCATCCGATCAACGGCAATTATTCAATCAGATGTCTGAACGGCCTGGGTTTGTGCTAAATCTGATCGGCGCCTCTCCCAGAAATAATTAATACAGACAGAGCCGATTGAACTGATCATTGCATTCCCTAAGGAAGGCAATCATGATGCAAATGAGGAACCTTCAACATCAATCAGCCTTCCTGGTCCGCTTAACTCTTTGGCAAGTGAAGCGAAAGCTGCCATTTCCGTTAACAACAGGGACGAACTCTCCGTGAATAGCATCAAAGGAGAGTACATCTTCCATTAGCCGCTCGATCTTGATCCAACACGTCCAACACGAATCAGCGGAAACTCCGGCACCCAAATCGATGCAACGGACGCCATATGGGATTCTTATTAAATCATTTTAAAAAAGTAAAATGACCATCATGCGATTTTACTTCTGCTGCATAGTGCTTCTCGGGCTCGTTTCCTTTGCCCACGTTACAACAGCACTAGAATTAACAAAGCAGAAAATGCAGTGCAATACTGCGAGATGCCGGCATGAAGTTGGGTTCCGGATCATTCAGGCAGAGACAAATGGGCGCAAGGTCAACATAGCTGTCTGGTACCCCACTGATGTGCCTCCAAAAGCGATCACTTATGGAACGGCCAAAGTTCCCGGAATGGCGGCACGAGATGCGCCTCCCAAAAAAGGAAAGTGGCCCTTAGTCATTTTTGTTCATGGATACTCTGGCAGTAGCATTGGTTCAGCCACATTAGCCGAGACTGTTACCAGATACGGCTTTATCTGGGCGGCCCCTGACATTTCAGACGAGGCCACCGAGGTCCGAATTTCAGGTAACGTGACTGGAGACATACGGCAGGCCTTGCACAATCTTGGAGCCAAGCCACCTAGTCTTCCCACTTACGGATACCGTATTGACGAGACTAGGCTTACGCTGGATTCGATACTGACTAGATCCGAGTTTGAAATCAATCATGATCAAATTGCGCTTGCCGGGCACTCGTTGGGGGGATGGACCGCAATGCATCTCCTCCGAATGGATGAAAGATTTCGTGCGGTCATACTGTATTCCATGGGAGAACTGAACTACCTGTTCAAGCAGGAACGATTTTTTTCCCCAGAAGAACTTTCTCAATTAAAAGTTCCGGCTTTTTTTCTTTATGGGTCAGAAGAGTTTTACGCAGTTGAAAAATATGGGCCACCAAACTCCATATATTCCTATCGGAACACAAACCGCGCTCCTGCATGCCTCGTGGAGATCCGCGGCGGCAATCATTTTGTCTATATTGACCGCGCTGTGGCGAGAGAAAACGGTGGTACCCCATTGCAAATTCAACGCATTGGCGAGGCAACGGTATCATTTTTGGGCCATTATCTGCTTGGACTTGGCAACAAGGTCATTGCGGATCAGTGCAAGTAAATTATGCAATCAGAAAAGAGGTCGAAAAACATGAACAAGTGCTGGAGTCGAATACGGTGTCCTGCAAGATAAGAAAACTTTCAGTCCCTGCTCAGGATGTAGTTGGGCGCTATCTGGAGCAAAGATGCAGGTTGCTGGTGCATTCCCTCAAACGACCCGACAAACACAGGCTGGAGCAATGGATTCCCGGTTCGGCTCACCCGGACCACCCATTGTTGGCAGATTTGATTCCGGAAACATGCTGGCTATCCAATCTTCGTTCATTTCTGATTCAAGAGGAGTGGTCTTGTTGCGAACAGTTTGCTTTTACAAAGAGCGAATTCTTTTGTACTGTGTACCGTCAAGGGGGAAAAGCAGCAGAAATTGGTTGTTATGAAAAATGGGAATTTGATGCCGCCTCCTGAGTGCAACGTCTTAGTGGGCTTGAAACCTACTGCCTTGATTGCTTGTTTGTAAAGCGCTACAGTTTTTCAGACATCCCGGAATTCTACGAAAAATCAAGTCAACATTTAGTCAGGGTCAATCACTGGACCGCAGAACAGGTGCACGAGCATCTGACACAAGCACTGGCTTTGTGGAAGGAAAGGTCCAAATATCACTGGAGATTGGATGTTAACTGGTTACAAAAGGGAGCAAATATCAAGTTATCCTGGCGAACTTTAGCCACCTTGGCTGAAAGAGAAGTACATGCGATGCACAGTAATCCGCAGCGGGAGAAACTCCTCGCGGAATACCAGTAACTCTGGATTGCATGACTCGATTACACACCCGAATTGAGAAGGTAGCTATTGCCCGGCAATCGTCATATTTTCCACCAGGATGGAACCACATTGTTTTGATCCTTGAATTAACACATCATTGCCTACTGCGGCGATACGTTTGAACATATCCCTTAAATTCCCGGCAATGGTAATTTCTTCGACAGGATACTGAATTTCCCCATTCTCGACCCAGAACCCGGCGGCACCCCGGGAGTAATCTCCCGTGACAAGATTGATGCCATGCCCAAGTAATTCCGTCACGACCAGTCCGGTTCCCATCAATTTCACCATGCCTGAGAAATCAAGATCACCGGCCCGCAATATAAGATTGTGGTTTCCCCCGGCGTTGCCCGTGGTTTTCAAGCCCAACTTTCGCGCAGAGTAACTGGATAGGATATATCCATTTAGCAGCCCACTCCCTACCAGTTCACGATCCTTTGTAAGCACGCCTTCATGGTCGAAAGGACTGCTTGCCAACCCCCGCAACAGATGTGCTCGCTCGCTGATCTGGACAATCGGGGAAAATATCTGCTGCCCGACTGCATCCAGTAAAAAAGAAGACTTCCGATACAAATTCCCTCCCGAAATCGCACTAGTGAAATGCGAGATCAGGCCGGATGCCACACTCGGCTCAAACAGCACGGGAGATTGACGGGTGCCGATCTGGCGCCCGCCCAACCGGCGGATCGCGCGTTCTGCGGCTTTGCGCCCCACTAATTCAGCATTCTCCATATCTGCAGCCGATCTGGCCGTGCTGTACCAGTAGTCCCTTTGCATGGAATCATCCTGCTCCGCAATCACCGTACAACTGATTGAATGCCGCGAAGTTGGATAACCATCACAAAAACCATGCGTATTGGCGTAAACAAAAAGGCCCTCATGCGCCGAAATCCCCGCACCCTCTGAGTTGTTAATCCTGGTGTCCATAGACATCGCGGCTGACTCACAGGCGCATGCCATCTCGATGGCATCCTCCACCGATATTTCCCATGGGTGATACAGATCCAGATCATATTGGTAACTGGCCAGCAGCAACGGATCAGCCAGTCCACAGAAAGCATCCTCTGCCGTATGGCGAGCGATACTACAGGCGGCCTGGACCGTATCAACCAAAGCTTGTGGACTCAGATCAGAAGTGCTTGCATGGCCGCGACGATATCCAAAGTAGACCGTGATTGAAAGACCCTTATCACGGTTGTATTCAATGGTTTCAACTTCACCTAGTCGCACAGAAACGTTTTGCCCGAATCCCAGGCTGATCTCTGCTTCGGCCGAACTTGCTCCTGATTTCATTGCCAGTTGCAGCGCGGTTTGCGCCATTTCCTTGATTTGATCCAGAGTATGGCTAAAGCGAAGGTCGCGCATGGAAAGGGGAATCCGATAAAAACTGATATGATACCCGACCATGCAAGATAACAATCAACAGTCGGAAATTAGTAAAACCCAGCGCAAGCAGCAAATGCACTCCCTGCAGGAGTTGGGTGAATTGCTGGTTGAACTCCCCAAAGACAAACTGCAACAGTTGGATCTTCCTGAAGGTTTGCGCGATGCAATTCTGAATGCCCGAAAAATTACCGCACATGGCGGGAAACGGCGCCAATTGCAGTACATTGGCAAATTGATGCGGACCGTCGATCCGGAACCCATTCAGACAAGAATTGACCAATGGAATGGAAATCACGCAGAGGAGACGGCTTTGTTACATCGACTGGAGAATTGGCGTCACCGTCTGATCAATGATGATGATCAGGGTGCATTATCCGAGTTTCTAACACAGCACCCCGGGTTTGATGTTCAACAATTGCGCACACTGATCAGAAACGCCCGCAAAGAAGCACAACAGCAAAAACCACCCAAAAGTAGCCGCGAACTATTTAGGGTTCTCCGCGAGGGCTTGTCCTCCAGATAAACAGGAGTTCAGACATGCCGGCCATCATTGCAGCCTCAATAGAACGACTAGGCGCATTTTGGAAATTGTCTAATTTGATGGCAATTGTCTTTTTCCTTCCGACAATTTGCCTGGCTCTGGACTATGTTGAAACCTCGCGTTCAACCTACCGCATTTTCTCACTTGCGACCAATGGCGCGATCAGAACTGGCTCCGGCGTACAGGTGTCCAGTAACCGCATCCTTACCAATTGTCACATCATTGCCGATACCAGGGAAGTCTTTGTCGAACATTCTGCAACGGGCAAAAGATTTCCGGCAAGAGGCACTTCTACCGACCAGGGCCACGATGTCTGTGTACTGGAAGTCATTGGTATTCCAGGGATTACCGTCAAGCAGGCTCGGTTTGTTACCAACGGCGATGTGGTTCATGTTCTTGGCTACCCCCAAAGCAATCAATTGATTGTGTCTGAAGGAAAAGTTCTCAATTCCGAGTATAAAATCGGTAGCGACATAGCCATTCATACCAGTAACTATTGTGCACCCGGCGCTTCTGGCGGGCCACTTCTGAATGATGCGGGCGAACTGGTCGGCCTTATTTTTGCCGGGAATTCTTATTCCAGAACCTGCTTTGCCGTTCCCGGTTATTATCTGCAACGTGCTCAGGCCGGAAGCATTACCCCATTTTCAATTGGCGCTCCTATTAGAAGCAGGGGGTCCATTTATCATGAACAATGGGGAAATTGATCCTCTGCCAAATTCGGATCTCGTCCCGTCTCATTTTGGAGACAATTTCTATTTGTTTAACATCAACAAGATAGCGAATCTTCTGCTTCAGCCATGTCGTGCCTGAGGTACGGCACCCTCTCACCCTCAAAACGAAACAATACAATTTATTGTTAAATATCAATAATATATTGTTGTGGCACAACCCTTGCTTGAATTAAGCCCGTACATTCTCAACCAACGGATAGAGGAAATCATGAAGGGTAGATATTTCGCAGATATTGTTTTTTACGGGATTGTGGTGTTTGGCGTTATTACGCTTTTGCGCGCACTACCGCCTTTATCAATCTGAGATTCTCAGCCCGTCTCAAACAAGTAAAGCAAGCCCGCTATTGGCGCGCTTGCTTTTTATTAACAGTCATCTCCGGAAAATTCAATGAAAGAAAAAATTGCCTTCCAGCTGCTTATTGCAGGAGTTCTATCCATGACGCCACCCATCACATTCGCCGGCGAAAATTTCCATTCCATCGATACCAATGCTGTTCTTGGCGGAGCCATTGGAGGTGGGGCGGGTGCGGCAGTTGGTTCCGCCATCGGAGGGCGAAATGGGGCCCTCGTTGGTAGTGCTGTAGGCGCAGTTGCCGGTGTTGCCATTGCCACACCGACGGAAACCAAGGTGATTCACGAGCACCATTATTATGAGCATGACCATAGACGCCACCGTGGCCATTTCAAGCACTATAAGCCACATAGAGATAATATCTGAATGGGAAGTCTGTTTCTACCGCAGATCAATCAGTGAAATATTAACTGGCATGCAATCCGGGAGTCAGCCCGAATGCATAGAGTAGCCTGGAATCAGGCCTGGTTCTGAACACCTGAGCGGTGGAACAATCGCTGTTGATGAATCAGCAGATCGGTGGCCTCTTCTGACGTCACCGGTCGACTGAACAAGAAGCCCTGCATGATTCCGCAGCCTTCCGCCTGTAGCACTTTCATCTGTTCGCAGGTTTCAACCCCCTCAGCGATCAGTCGCATTTTGAAGCCATGGGCAATGGCGGTAATCGCCGAAACGATAGGGATATCCTTTGTGCCGCCCTGTATATCATGCACAAAGGATTTGTCTATCTTGATGGTATGTAATGGAAACTTTTTCAGATAGCCCAAGGATGAGTAACACGTTCCAAAGTCATCCACTGAAACCTGAACACCATGAACGCACAACTCCTTGAGTTTGCGTACGGTATTTTCAAGATCCCCCATCACAATACTTTCCGTGATTTCCATGTCGAGAGTATCAGGGGACAAATCCCACTGATCAAGACCCTGCATGATCAGTTGAACAAAATCTGCTCGCTCGATATCTTTTGGCGAAAAATTAACACCCATCTTGACATCGTTAAAACCCATGTCTTTCCATATCCGGAATTGCCTGCAGGCTTGGCCGAATATCAACTCGGTAATTTTCGTAATCAACCCGGTTTCTTCAGCTAACGGGATAAATTCCGCGGGTGAAATCAGTCCTTGTTCCGGATGAAGCCAGCGTACAAGAACCTCAAGACCGACAATCTTGCTCAGACCAATATCGACCTGTGGCTGGTAATGCAACACAAACTGATCCATGCGATCCAGCGCGCGCCTGAGATCATTTTCTAGTGACAGTTTTCGATGGAAAATGACATTCATTTCGGAGTCGTAAAATAGCACCCCGTTTTTGCCTTCCCACTTGACGTGGTACATCGCAATATCGGCACTCTTGAGAAGCATCTCTACCGTATCCCCATGCTCGGGGAATATTGCCACACCGATACTGGCGGAAATAAACACTTCATGTCCCATCAGGGAAAAAGGCTTGTTCAACTGTTTGAGAATTTTATCCGCAGTAAGACGGGCATCATTGTCGTCCTGGATTTTTGGCAGCAACAGCGTGAATTCGTCCCCCCCGATCCTCGCGAGCGTGTCACCCTTGCGCAAACATTTCTTCAACCGGGCAGAGACCATCTTTAGCAACTCATCACCCATATGGTGACCCAGGGTGTCGTTTACCCACTTAAACCGGTCTAGGTCGACAAACATGACCGCAAAATGATCACGTTCGCGTTCAGATTGGGCAATTGCCAATCCCAGACGGTCCTTGAATAACACACGGTTTGGCAGATCCGTCAGTGCATCGTGGTAAGCCTGGTAATTAATGGCCTCTTCGACTCTTTTTCGATCACTGATATCTCGCGCAACTCCATAGGTGCCCAGAAATGGCTCGATGTCGCTTTCAATATAAAGCCCTTTCGACTTGAGAACAATAGTGACAAATGTCGCTTCAAAATGCTTGAATTTGGTAACGGAATTCTTGCATTTCAACCTCAACTCAATGTTGATCTGGGTTCTGGTATCCGCTCTTCGCTCATTGAAAACAAATCTTGCCCGATCGATATCCTCCTCATACACAATGAAAGAGTAGTGCTGACCGAGCAGTTCATCCCTGGTATAACCAAGCAACTGCTCGCATCGGTCGTTCACAAAATTGAAAAAACCGTCCTGATCCAAAGTGTAGATAAAATCAGGTGCACTATCGATCAGATATCGATACAGATTACGGGAATGCTCAAGTTTGGTATGTATCGTCTGGTGTGCTTTTTCGAGCTTGGTTTTGTAGATGGCATTTTCTACCGTTTTAAGCAGTTCTTCCGGCTCATACGGCTTTCTCACATAATCGTAGACTCCGCTCCTTAACGCCTTGATCGCCGAATTGATGGATCCTTCCCCACTGACAATGATGACCGGGGTACGAATGTTGGCTGCATTGATTCGGTCCATGATCTCAAGACCACTGATATCCGGCAGATTCAGATCAAGCAGGATAGCATCGAAGCTCTCTTGTTCAAGAATGCTGATCGCTTCTGCGCCACTGGTACAGACATGATTATCAAAACCGCGAATGGACAGAAGCAAGAGCAAGCTTTCGCAGAGGCGCGGCTCATCATCCACTACCAGCACTTTCCCCCCCGGTATTGGAAGAAAGTTGTCATCTGATCCGGCCAGAAACCCACTAATCATTTTCCAAACCCCAATAAATTGGCAGGGATCATGTTAAATACTTGCATGCCTGTCCGAATTTCCACGAGCACAAGGCAGAACAACCTCAAAAGTCGTACCTGAACCCGGCGCACTTCTACAACTGATCGTTCCCCCCATATTTTTAATTAAATCAGAAGTAATCGACAAGCCCAAACCTGAATTGCCAGCGCCTTTTGTCGAATTCACCGGTGAAAACAGATTGGCCAGCACCTCTTTAGGAATACCCGGGCCATTATCGGAAACACTCACATTGATACAGCTTCCCTTTCCCTGGCTGATCATCATGGAAGTAGTCACCGTAAGACGTCCTCCCTGGGCCAGGGCTTCAGCTGCATTTTTGAAAAGATTGACGAACACCTGTTTGATACTTTCCTGATCGCCCTCGATATCCGGGATCGCTTCGTCCAAGTGAACGTTGACGGTAATTTTTGCCGGGGCAAACAAGGCGCTGTCACAGATTGCAACCACATCCCGGATAATCGAGTTGATCCTGATTTTTCCGGTTGCCATATCACGCGATTCTTCAGGATTGGCCAACTTTCGGATGATATTCGCCACACGATCGATTTCTTCGTTAAGAATTTCCAGTTCTCTGGTCACCGGGTTCTGATCGGCAAGTTTGTAGTCCAACGCCTTCAGGTAATTTTTCAGGATAGCCAAAGGATTGTTGGCCTCGTGGACAATCTTCCGTGCCTGTAACGCATGGGTTTCTGCATGAAGTACATTAGCGAATTCTGCTTGCTCTGCCTCTGTTCGTAACACGCGTATCGAATCCGCCGCCTGTCTGGCAAACGCAGGAAGAAAACGCAAGTTGCTGTCCAGCCGTTGCAGAACGCCGGCACGGAACGCGAGTACCAGTACGCCAAACATGAATTTCCTGTTGCTCAGGGGTGCACAGAAAATGCCTTCTGCATCGGCCAGGCGAATAATCTGCTCATCCACGAGACTTTGAATACCCGCCTTTTCCTTACTGAAAGAATTGGTCACGGCATTCCAAAGCAAAGCATTGACGATCAAACTTCGGTCTGGTTCAAGCGGCAATCTGATTCTGGAAATGATATCCGGCTGCTCCCCAACAGGACGTCCGGACAGAAGATTTGATCTTGGGTCCCACTCAAACAAATATGTCTGTCGCGGTTCAAAAAGGATTTCTGCTGTTTGCAGTATGTTGCTCAGCAAGGCATTCTCATCTGCTGCAGACTCATACGCCTCACGCGAAATCGAAAGCATGGCCGCATTACGCACCTCTTCACCAAGTATCTGCTGATGGCTGGACACACCTTTCGTTGTACTGCCTGAAACTACGGGTTGCATATCATCCTGAATCTGGATGCCGAGTGGAATCGCCAGCGCAATCAGGTTTGAGTGGGCATCGGCATTCAGACGTAGCGTATCCTCCGCAGACAAACCGAACAAGGAACTGGCGGTGGCCAGCGCAGGGTGGCTGGATTCAAGTCGCAAAGTACTCATGGTATTAGCCAGCAAAACGATCTTGACTAACTCGATCGCATTCCCTACCTGCATGACAGGGTCGTGGTGGTGGCGGATGGACTCAATCATCAAGGAATTGAGTTTCCACCTCTCTGCCAGTGCAGCACCAATCTCGCAATGTGTGACGCCAAATATGTGGTTCTCCTGTTCCAGAAAATCCTCATCCTCGTCATGCCGATCAAGAAATTCACCATAAGAATTTGATTTTATTGCCAGTAACGCAAACTTTCCGATATCGTGCAATAAACCCGCGAGATAGGCTTCCTCTACATCCGGATAAGCTGTTTTCAACGCGATTGATTTCGAGAGAAAAGCAGTCAGAAGAGAATGTTGCCAATACCTCGAAAAATCGAAGGATGCGCCATTGGACAGGTTGCTCAGAAACTGCTGCATCGAGATGCTAATCGCAATAACCTTGACCATGTTCAGGCCCAGCATGCTCACACACTGTTCAATTGAGGCACTTGTGTTATGTCGCTTGTAAGCGCTGGAATTTGCAACAGCCATCACTTTCATGGCAAGTGCCGCATCCTGTGATATGAGATCGGCCAGACTGCGCATTTGCAAACTCTCGGAGTTCAATTCGCGCAAAAGCCGCCCCAGCACTTGTGGCAGTGCTGGAAGCTGACCCAGTTCAAATTCTTCTACAAGTTGTTGCATCGAATAATTTCAATTCATTTCCATTGAACAGGAATTCAGCCGTGTCAAACGTGATTGCTGTCAATGCTCAAGTGAGAATTAACACCTTGCAACACATTCGCACAATCACGCTTATTCCACCAAACTAACAATCACTGTACGAAAGGGCAAGGATAAGCCAATGATGGTTTAAGGTTAGCAAGCATCGGCAAATTAACTAAACACTTTAGATAATTATAATTGCCAATTGATTAAATTGAATTTATAAGAGAATCGATTGCTACCACGCACGGCTTTTTCGTCTGCGGCTGTAACCGGAATAATCCTGGCAAACGTTGCCTACCGCACGTTGAAAGGAGTATAAACTTACATGAATTTTCAAGACATTATTTTTTAAACAAGAACACGCATGGAGACTGAACCTCGTTACATTCATCCGGATCAGCTTTGCATCGGGCTATACGTCCATCTGGACCTTGGCTGGATGCGGCACTCTTTCACCTTCAGCAATTTTGAAATTAAAGACTACAAGCAGATTCAGAAAATCCGTGCACTCGGTCTAGACCAAATTCGTTATGACCCGTTGCGCAGCAAAAGCAAGCCTCTGCCGTTAGCCGCACCGGAAACTTCTGCTCCTCCACCTGCTCACTCCCCTCCGCTATCCCAGCCCTCCGGGGCTGCCGCATCGCCCGCCGGTAATAAGAAGCTCAAGCTCAGGACTGATCGCTTGATGCAACTCAACAAACTGGTTCTTAGCAGCAAAAAAGACTATCTGGAAGACGCCCGCATGGCACGCGAGGCCACACTCAATTTTGCTTTGAATCCCAAAGGGGCACGCGAAAAAACCGAGGCTCTTGTCAATGACCTCATCGATTCGGTCATCACACAAAGTGACGTCGTTCTGCATGCCGTGAGCAGCACCAAGTCCGATCCTGAAACTTACGTACATTCATTGAATGTTGCCGTTCTTGCTTTGATGCTGGCCAAATCTCTCGATATGACCGAACAGGAATCCCATGAACTCGGGGTGGCCGCCTTGCTTCACGATATCGGCAAGAAAACAGAGGGTCGAACGAGTACATTGCTTGATTCACACTGCGAAGCCGGGGCAAAACTGGCGCTAGAATCTGGGCTCTCGGAGCGCGTAGCAAAGATCATTCTGCAACATCACGAATGTATGGATGGATCGGGTCTACCAAAACATCTTTCATCGGCCCAGATCGACCCCTTGGCACGTTTGCTGGCAATCGTGAACGCCTACGATAATCTCTGCAATCCCGGCAACATCGAAAAAGCGCTTTCCCCATATGAAGCCTTGGCTCACATGTTTAATGTGACCTCCAAAAGATACGACGCCCAACTTCTTCAATTTTTCATCAGAACGCTGGGGGTATATCCACCTGGGAGCATCGTGCAACTTTCGACAGGAGTTTACGGCGTCGTCATGACGGCAAACCCCAGAACACCCCTGCTCCCCAGCGTTATGATCTACGCTCCGAATGTACCGCGCAAGACACTGGTCATCATTGATCTGAGCGAGGAGGATGGAATCACAATTAAGCGATGCCTGAAACCCCGGGATCTGCCAGCAGATGTGCATGACTACTTTAACCTGCGTAGCCGGGTAAATTATTATTACCTCAAACACGACCTGCAAGGAGATGATGTTTCCAATTCGAAAAATCAGTCTGACGGCGCAACCGGATAGATCATGCCCGAAAATAAATCTTTGCCACAAGAGTCAAAGCGGCTTGCCGAAGCGGAATCCCATAAAAAAATCCCATGGAAAAAATGGGGCCCTTATCTCAGCGAGAGATCATGGGGCACCGTCCGAGAAGATTACAGCCCCGATGGGGAAGCCTGGAGCTTTTTGACACATGAAATGGCACGAAGCAAGGCTTATCGCTGGGGTGAAGATGGTCTGGCAGGATTCTGCGATCGTTATCAGTTACTTTGCTTTGGCCTGGCTTTGTGGAACAAAAAGGATCCAATCCTCAAGGAGCGGGCATTCGGGTTAACCCCTTTCCAGGGCAATCACGGTGAAGATCTCAAGGACTATTATTTCTATCTGGATAGCACCCCAACGCACAGTTACATGCGTTATCTCTACAAATACCCCCAGGCTGAGTTCCCCTATCGCCAGCTAATCGAGGAAAACCAGCGCAGAGAAGGACGCGGCCCGGAATTTGAGTTGGTTGATACCGGACTATTCGATGAGGATCGCTATTTCGATGTTTTTGTAAGTTATGCAAAAGCCTCACCCGAGGACATCTGCATACGTATTGAAGCCCATAATCGAGGGCCCGATGATGCCCCGATAAACATCATTCCCACACTGTGGTTTCGGAATATCTGGGCATGGGGCACCGAGCGCGAGCGAGAACCCAGCATCAAATTGACAGAGACGGACAAGCATTCACTGTGTTTTGTTGCCGATGATAGCGATACCCCAGGATTGAACAACCTGCCTTTCAAGTACAAGCTCGGTCGCCGCTACATTTACTTCAAACCGGATGGGGCACCACTCTTCACCGACAATGAAACCAACAAGGCCAGCGTCTACGGCCCAGATGCCGCAGATGGCCGCATCTATTTCAAGGACGCGTTTCATCGCCACATCATCAATGGCGAGCCTTGCGTCAATCCGGAACATCAAGGCACCAAAGCCTGTGTCAATTATGACCGCATCGTTCCTGCCGGGAAACATGTCACTATCGAACTGCGAATCACGCCCGAACGTCTTCTGCACCCATTTTCGGATACAGATGGCATATTCGAGCAACGACTGAGAGAAGCAGACGAATTTTACGCTTCCATTCACCCCCCGAAGGCAAGCGCCGATGAATGCCTGGTACAGCGCCAGGCATTCGCCGGCCTGATGTGGGGAAAACAGAACTACATATTTGACGTCAACAAATGGTTGCACGGCGACAACAGGAAGGCCCCCCCACCAGAATCAAGATTTCACATCAGAAACCAGCACTGGCGTCACCTCAATTCCCAGCGCGTGCTTTCCATGCCGGACAAATGGGAGTATCCCTGGTTTGCCGCCTGGGATCTGGCTTTTCACACAATTCCCATAGCGCTGATCGATCCCGGCTTCGCAAAAAAACAACTCTGGTTCATGCTGTTCGAGCAGTTTCAGCACCCAAGCGGCCAGATTCCCGCATATGAATGGGAATTCAGTGACCTAAACCCGCCCGTGCATGCCTGGGCGGTATGGCGCGTATACAACATGGATCGCATCCGTTCCGGCAAGGCGGATCTGGCATTTTTGGAAAAATGCTTTCACAAATTACTGGTCAATTTTGCCTGGTGGATCAACAAGGTTGATCCCGCAGGGAACAACATTTTTGAAGGCGGCTTCCTTGGTCTGGACAACATCACGCTCTTTGATCGTTCAAAGAAGCTTCCAGGTGGCGCGGTACTAGAGCAGTCCGATGCCACAGGATGGATGGGCATGTTCTGTCAGAATCTCATGCGGATTGCACTGGAACTGGCCAAGACCAATCCAGTTTACGAGGCGCTGGCAACCAAGTTCTTCCAGCATTATGTTTACGTGGGCGCCGCCATGAAGCACATGGGTGAACATAATGACCAGAATCTGTGGGACGAAAAAGATGGCTTTTTCTACGACGTCATCCGCTATCCGGATGGCAATTTCGAAAAACTCCGGGTACGCTCATTGGTAGGGCTGATCCCGCTTTTCGCTGTCGAGCGGCTGGAAGAAAACTGGATTCAGCCCTTTGCCGAGTTCACCTCCAGCATGCACTGGTTTGTCAACAACCGGCAGGACATCGTCTCGCATTGCGTCAATGCCGTGACGCGGCAAAAAGAAAAAACCCTGGTTCTGACCATCGTCTCGCCAGATCAATTGAGCCGCATCATGCAGCGTGTATGGGACAGGAACGAGTTCAGGTCACAATATGGGCTGCGCAGTCTCTCCAGATATCACAGAGAGCACCCTTATATGCTGGGAGAGGCTGATGTTCGCTATGAGCCGGCCGAGGCCGAGTGCAAAATCAAGGGGGGAAATTCAAACTGGCGAGGCCCGATCTGGTTCCCGACCACCTTCCTGATGATTGAATCACTGCGCAAGCTGGACAAGGCATATGGGGATGCCCTCAACATCCAGGACTTGGATGGGAACAGAGTCGCTGTCGGTGAGATGGCAAAGTATTTCGCCGACTCGCTGATCTCAATCTTTGTCCGTGACAAAAACGGCAGGCGGCCTGTCTTCGGTGATGTGGAAAAATTTCAGAATGATCCGCACTGGCGTGACTATATCCTTTTTGGAGAATATTTTAACGGCGACACCGGCAAAGGGCTGGGAGCCACGCATCAAACCGGCTGGACAGCTTTGGTAGCGTCCTTAATCGATGAATGGCGTCAATAACACTGGAACAATTAACTGAAATGATCATTCTGGCAGGCGACATAGGCGGAACCAAAACACTTCTGCAACTATCCCGTTTCAGTTCCGAAGGACAGGAAGTTCTGTACGAAAAGCGATACCCGAGCGCGGACTTTGATGACTTCATGACGCTGGCAGGCCATTTTGCTGAGGAATCCCATCGCATCACGGGAGCTAGTGCGTCAAAAGCCTGCTTTGGTGTCGCCGGTCCGGTCAGCGGGCGCATGGCAAGAACAACCAACCTGCCCTGGAAACTGGATGCAAATTTCATCGAATCCACGTTTGGAATTGACAAGGTGCGTCTGATCAATGACTTCCAGTCCGTCGGCTATGGTGTTGAGATCCTGGCACAGGATGACATCGTCACCCTTCAGCAGGGAACGGAAGTTCCTCACGGGACACGTGTCATCATCGGCGCAGGAACCGGGCTTGGTCATGGCTTTCTGGTATGGCAGGGAGATCATTACGAAGTCGTGGCTTCAGAGGGTGGTCATGCCGGATTCGCCCCGACAGATGACATTCAGATCGCCTTGCTGGAATATCTGCGGAAACACTACCGCTGGGCAACCTGGGAAAGAGTCGTATCAGGACGCGGCCTGGTCAACATTTTCAACTTCTTGCTGGAGTGGAACAAAACCCAGCCTTCCGAAGCATTGCAGCAGGCAATGCTGCAGGATGACCCGGCAGCCGCTATCAGTCTTTTTGGTACCCAGGGCACCGACCCGATGGCGGGTCAGGCATTACAGTTGTTTGTGACGCTTTATGGCACACAGGCCGGCAATCTGGCCTTGGTAGGCATGGCAACAGGCGGCGTCTATGTGGCCGGAGGCATCGCACCCAAAATCATCAACAAACTTCAAGACGGCAGTTTCATGCATGCATTTAATGACAAGGACGATCGCATGCAGGCGTTATTGAAAAACATTCCTGTCAGGGTCATTGTCAATGCCAATGTCGGATTGCTCGGCTCCGCTATCGCGGCATCAAGACTCTGACTGGCAGAATCTGTTTATTATCAAGATAGAAAACCTGGCTTTTGACAAGTCCGTCGATGTGACCAATGCGGGGATAATGCTGTCTAGTGGATATGCCCGCCAGACACCACACTCCCCCGTCGGGGAAAAGGAATACTGGTTCAGTTTGCTCTGCGCTACCTGTTCATCGTGGTTAGCAACCGGGCCGCCGCGCAACCCCCTATATAAACGGATCCGTACAACTGTAGCGACTAATCTATTGCCTGGAAAAGTCGGGCTGACAACCAGACTTGGCAATCTATCGCTTGTAGAACCAGCGTCTCATGACTGAATTCTTTTTCCTGGAATATAACAAATCCTCGGACTTGTCCGCCGTAGCAGCCAAATTCTCAAGCGCTGTCAAATCACTATCTTCCAACGCGACTCTTGGTCTGAAGAACAAAGCGATGGACCGTCCTTTGATCTGATAATCGTCCCCGCAAGTAAACTCCCGATCATTGTCCAGAACATTGTCCAGATCGGTATCAAAAACACAGCGCCAGCCATCGTTGCGTCGAAATCGTGGCAGGATAAATGCAGTCGGCTCCTGGTGAGCATTAATCAGAAGAAGAAAATCATCGTCCCTGACCTGATTCCCCTGCGAGTCAAATTCATCCAGATTTGAACCTGTAAAATATACCCCCAGAGAATGCCTGAAATGTTGGCCCCAGTCCTCATCGGTCATTTCTTTCCCATCGGAACCAAACCAGGCCAGATCCTTGATTCTGTTACCATCCGGCTCACGCCCAACAAAGAATCGGCTACGATGGAAAAGGGGATGGGATTTTCTCAAAAGAATCAGCCGCTGGACGAAACGCATGAACTCACGTTCAGATTCTGGAATATCCCAGTTAACCCAGCTGATTTCATTGTCCTGACAATACGCATTATTATTGCCTCCCTGGGTACGTCCCATTTCGTCACCGGCAACAAGCATGGGAACACCCTGTGAGAGAAGAAGCATCGTAACCAAGGCACGTCTGCCACGGACTCTCAAGCGCAGGATTTCCGGGTCTGAAGTCGGACCTTCCACCCCGCAGTTCCAGGAGTGGTTATAAGATTCACCATCCCGGTTCTCCTCTCCGTTCGCCTCATTGTGTTTCTCGTTATAGCTCACCAGATCGTTGAGCGTAAAACCGTCATGAGCCGTAATAAAATTCAGACTGGCATAAGGGCGTCGCCCGCTGTGATTGTACAGGTCGGACGAGCCAGTCAGTCTAGAGGCCAGCTCGCCAATCATGCCCTCCTCGCCCTTCCAGAACGCACGGACCAGATCCCGATACTTGCCATTCCATTCCGCCCAGCCGGGAGGAAAGTTGCCAACCTGATACCCGCCCTCACCCAGATCCCATGGCTCCGCAATAAGCTTGACCTGTGACAACACGGGATCCTGATGAATGATGTCCAGAAAAGCCCCCAGCCGGTCAACATCGTGTGACTCACGTGCCAGGGTAGAAGCAAGATCAAAGCGGAAGCCATCCACGTGCATTTCCAGCACCCAGTAACGCAAACTGTCCATAATCAATTGCAGGACTCGAGGGTGTGTCATGTTGATGGTATTGCCACAACCCGTATAGTCCCGGTAGTAGCGGTTCTGTTGCTTTTCAAGCCGGTAATAGGCCACATTGTCGATCCCGCGGAAACAAAGGGTCGGTCCCATCTGGTTGCCTTCTGCCGTGTGGTTATACACCACGTCCAGGATGACTTCGATCCCGTGAGAATGCAATGTTTTGACCATCTGTTTGAATTCCGTAACCGAATTCGTGGCGCTGTAACGCATGTCGGGGGCAAAGTAGCCGATCGAGTTGTATCCCCAGTAATTCCTCATCCCCTTGTCAGCCAGATACCTGTCATTGATAAAGGCATGGACCGGAAGAAGTTCGACTGCGGTGATGCCCAGGGACTTCAGATGCGAGATGGCTGGCGCACTGGCCAACCCGGCATAGGTCCCCCTCAAATGCTCTGGAATATCCGGATTAAGCCTGGTAAATCCTTTGACATGCAGTTCATAAATCACCGTTTCATACCAGGGAGTATCCAGCAATCGATCATCACCCCAGTCAAAATGCGTATCGATGACCTTGCACTTCGGCATGTTGTGCGCATTGTCACGCGTATCGAAGGAAAGATCAGCATCGGCATGACCTGGCTCAAAACCAAAATTGGCATCTGACCAGTTCACCTCACCCTCGATGGCTTTGGCATAAGGATCAAGCAGTAGTTTGTGTGCGTTGAAACGGTGGCCTTCTTCAGGACGGTATGGCCCATACACCCGATAGCCGTACAGTTGACCCGGACGTGCCTGCGGCAAGTACCCGTGCCAGACCTGGTCAGTATGTTCCCGCAGAACAATGCGCATCAGTTCGTTGCGGCCCAGAGGATCGAATAAGCACAATTCAACTTTTTCGGCATGTCCCGAAAACAGGGCAAAGTTCACGCCATGTCCGTCCCAGGTGGCTCCCAGCGGATAAGGTCGACCAGGCCAAAGCGAAAATTTGTTTGTTGTCATGCGTGATTTACGTTAGTTTTAATAATATGAATTGATGAAGGCTTGCCACAGTCGGCTAAAACGGCAGAAAAATCGCCGTGGCAAGATTCTGCATTACCCTGGAAATCAGACGCTCCGACTTTTCGGCAACCATCAACGCATAGACATCCAGTCGTCCGATGATTTTACCGAATTCGCGTTCAAAACTGAGATTGCGTTCATGTTCGTTGATCTCATTTGTCAGCAAAAAAAGCTGGCCACGGTTGTCTCGCGTGTTGGATAGCTTCCACGCCAGAATTTCAACATTACGTGCTGCATTGTAGATATTTTGCGGGTCCAGGCTGTCCGTCATAAAAAACTCCGTCTTTCCTCCATGCGCCTTGATCAGCATGGTTTGTAAGCCAACGATCAGTGGCAATACACGGTCGCCCTGATAGTCAGGGTTGAAAGCCAGTTGAATCGCCTCGGTGCCTTGCACATTGTTGATGCGCTTCATTTTCCAGTCGTGGCCGCCTTCGAATACCCAACCGACCATTTCCTCCACAGTACCAGCAGTACTCTTCTTGAGCTCGATCGGATTACGCTTGTAGAGCTTGATCATCAGCAATCGCAGACTCTCTGTATTTTCCCGCATTTCCACATCGGCCATACGATCCAGATCGGACTTCCCCAATTGTGAAATGGAATAGTGGTCCTCCTGTCGAGGAACGGGCTTTCCTCCCGGTTTAGGGGAAGTCGTCGTGCAACCCCCTATCAGGAGGACGATGGCAAAGAACCGCAGCCAGGCAATGAACTCATGTAGCGGCACGCGTGTTTCCGAAGCTGTCCCACATGAGCAGTGCCACGCCGGCAGTGATTGCCGAATCGGCAAGGTTGAATGCCGGCCAGTACCAGGATTGATAATGGAAAAACAGGAAATCCACTACATAACCCAGCGCCAGCCGATCGTAAAGATTGCCCAGGGCACCGCCCAGAACCAGGCTCAAAGCCAGACAGAACAGGGTTTCTCCAGCATGCTTGCGAAGAAGATGGACAATAACACCCGAAGCCACCAGCGCAAAAAGGCTGAAAAAAATACGTTGCCAACCTCCCGCCCCAGCGAGAAAACTGAATGCCGCACCTTCGTTATGGAACAGCACAATGTCGAAGAATGATGTAATAGAAAGGTGATCCCCGTAAGCAAGCGCTGACTTGACAAGATGCTTGGTGTAGAGATCGAGCGCAACAACTATCGCGCTTAATCCAAGCCACTTACGCATGCTCTCGCGGCTCGCCGTCGCCATACAAATTGCTCACACAACGTCCGCAGATAGGTGCATGGGCAGCATCCGCACCCACATCGGCACGGTAGTGCCAGCAACGATCACACTTCTGGTGCGTGCTCTGGCTTACTACAATTTTCTCGTCTGTTTCACCATCTGCGCGATGCAATGTTGCGCGCGAGGTAATCATTACAAAACGCAGGTCGTCTCCAAGGCTTGCCAGGGTATCATGCAGCTCGCCGGATACATGCAGATCAATCTCGGCCTGAAGCGAAGAACCAATGCTTCCTGTGGCACGGACTTCCTCGATTTGTTTTAGAACACGAGCCCGAAATTCACGAATGGACGCCCACTTCTGCAGCAGGGAATCCTCCCCCCCGCCCGGGAACTCGTGCCATTGCTGCAACAACAGGCACCCATCCTCTTCCCCGGTGAGAAAAATACGGGCTTCCTCGGTAGTAAAAGACAAAATGGGTGCCATGAGTTTGAGCAGGCTGTGCGTGATGTGCCATAAGGCACTTTGCGCCGCACGCCGCGAACGGGAGTTTCCACCTGCGGTATAGAGACGATCTTTCAGAATATCCAGATAGAAACCACCAAGATCTTCAGAGCAAAAACTGACAATTTTCTGTGAAATCAGATGAAATTCGTAACGGTCATAATCCGCAATCATCTCCGCCTGCCGGGCTTGTGTCAGGCGTAAGGCATAGCGATCGATTTCCAGCCATTCATCGACCGGAAGCATATCGACAGCCACATCAAAGTCTGCCAGATTGGCCAGCAGAAAGCGCAAGGTATTGCGGATGCGACGATAACTTTCTACGACACGCTTGAGAATTTCATCCGAGATTGTGAGTTCACCGGAATAATCCGTCGAGGCTACCCACAGGCGCAGGATATCTGCTCCATAAGTATCCATCACCTTCTGCGGTGCTATAACGTTGCCTTTGGACTTGCTCATTTTGTGTCCTGAGCCGTCAACCACAAATCCATGTGTCAGCAGCCCTTCGTAGGGTGCGCGGCCATCAATGGCACAACCCGTCAGAAGCGAGCTCTGGAACCATCCTCGATGCTGGTCAGAGCCTTCCAGATAGAGGTCGGCGGGATGTGCGAGCTCTGTACGACGCTTGAGAACAGCCGCATGCGTGGCACCAGAATCAAACCAGACATCCAGCGTATCGGTCACTTTTTTGTAATCGCTGACATCCGCACTTGCGATTGTCGCCGGATCCAGAGAGAACCAGGCTTCGATGCCCTGCTGTTCGACGCGCAACGCGACCTCTTCCAGCAAAGCCATGGTCTCCGGATGAGGCTGCCCGGTCTCCTTATGCACAAACAACGGCATCGGAACGCCCCAGTTACGTTGGCGCGATACACACCAGTCCGGACGGTTCTTGATCATGGCTTCCAGTCGTGCCTGTCCCCAGGACGGAAAGAATCGGGTGTGCTCCACTGCCGAATTAGCGATACCTCGCAAGGTCTGGCCGTCATGGCCATGCTGCCCCATGCCGACAAACCACTGATGCGTGGCCCGGAAAATCACCGGCGTCTTGTGACGCCAGCAATGCGGGTAGCTATGATTAAGCCGGGCAGTGGCCAGCAGATTTCCATTGGCTTGCAGTACTTCGATCACCGATTTGTTGGCATCCCAGATGCTCATGCCGGCAAATCTCTCGACGCGGCTGTAGAACTTCCCATCGTCACCCACCGGGTTATCGACCGGCAAATCATAGCGACAGCCCACGGCATAGTCTTCCAGTCCGTGCGCCGGTGCCGTGTGCACCAGTCCGGTACCGGCATCGATCGTGACATGGTCGCCGCATATCACGGGGACCTGACGATCGTAGAATGGGTGTTGCAACCTGATATGTTCGAGTGCGGAACCAGAGCAGGATGCCAACACTTTGGTTTCCGTGAAGCCGTATCGTTGCAGCGTCACATTTGCCAGTTCGTGCGCGAGAATCAAAAGTCCGCTGGGCGTTGCAATCAGGTCGTAATTGAAATCCGGATGAACACACACAGCCTGATTGGCAGGCAGCGTCCATGGCGTGGTGGTCCAGATGACAACTCGTGCTGGTTCGTTCAGATGAGCAACACCAAAAGCCCTGGCTAGCGCCTCCTGATCAACCACAGGAAACCCGACATCAATGGCTGGCGAGTTTTTATCTTCATATTCCACCTCAGCCTCTGCCAGCGCCGAGCCACAGTCAACGCACCAGTGCACCGGCTTGGAACCCTGATACAAATAGCCATTGGCGTAGATGTGACCTAGGGCGCGCATGATATCGGCCTCAGTCTGGTAATCCATGGTGAGATAGGGCTGATCCCAGTCTCCCAGCACGCCAAGGCGAATGAAATCGGCCTTTTGCCGTTCCACCTGAACCTTGGCATATTCGCGGCAAAGTTCGCGGAATTTCGCCGGCGCAATGTCTTTTCCGTGCAGTTTTTCTACCTGCAGTTCAATCGGCAGGCCATGGCAGTCCCAACCCGGCACATAGGGGGCATCAAAGCCCGAGAGCGTTTTAGACTTGACAATGATATCCTTGAGTATCTTATTGACCGCATGACCGATGTGGATGTCCCCATTGGCATAGGGCGGACCATCGTGCAGGATGAATTTCTTCGCCCCTTTGCGCGCTTCACGAATCTTCTGGTAAAGCTTTTTCTCCTGCCAGTTTCTCACCCATGCCGGTTCGCGCTTTGGCAAATCTCCACGCATGGGAAAAGGCGTATCGGGCAGGTTCAGGGTGTTTTTGTAATCAGTCATTATGCTTTGCTTAAAAAATATTCCCGCGCTGACTGCTCATCCAGCGCAATCTGTCTTTTCAACGTATCCAGATCAGGAAATTTTTCCTCATCACGGATTTTCTTCAGGAAATGCACGCGCACGTGCTGGCCATAAATATCCCGGCTGAAGTCGAACAAATGCACTTCCAGCGTTGGAGTGCCGTTCTGCTTCATCGTTGGCCGGAAGCCAAGACTGGCCACCCCCGGCAATTCGTCTTCGCCCAGACCAGCCAATTTTACCGCATAGATACCGGTCAACGGAGGCTTGTCGTGGTGCATCTGGATATTGGCTGTCGGATATCCCAACTCACGGCCGAGTTTATCACCGTGCACCACATGCCCACTGATGCTGTAAGCCCGCCCGAGCAACTGTTCGGCATAGTCAAGGTCGCCTTTGGCCAGTGCAAGTCTTACAGCCGTGCTGGAAACACGCCGGCCGGCCAACTGTACTTCCGGCTGGTGTTCAACCTCGATTCCGGCGGCTCGCAACATCTCCACCGATCCCGCACGGCCCGCTCCAAAGCGAAAATCCTCGCCGACCAGCACAGCCCGGGCATCCAGCGAGTTCCGCAGAACCAGGGTGATGAAATCCTGTGCCTGCATCGCGGCAAAGCGGGTATCGAACGGGCATACATACGTGACTTCCACCCCGCTGTCGGCAAACAGTTCCAGTTTTTCGCGCATGGAGGTCAGCCGCACCGGAGCCTGATCTGGCGCAAAAAGTTCGCGCGGATGTGGCTCGAAAGTGAGCAGACTGTTGATCAGACCGTATTCTGCCGAAACGTTCGCCAAGCGCCTGAGTATGGCCTGATGCCCGAGGTGAACACCGTCGAAATTACCGATCGCCAATGCAGCAGGCGCAATGGGGTTGTCGGGAAAATGACGAAAAATCTGCATTAGGCATAACCCCGCTTGCTGTAATCCGTCAGACGAAAACCCAACAGCCATAATGTTGCAAAGTAACTGCCCGCGCCAGCCACCACCAGTAAAGATAATCTCAGCAGCTTTTCTCGGGCCCCGTAAGCTAACCAAAGCTCGCCACTGCCGGCAAGCAACCACAGGACCAGAGCCATCATGCACACTGCCAGAACAAGCTTGGCCATGAATACAAGCCAACCCGGTTGCGGTTCGTAGATTTTTGCCTGACGCAAATGATAAAAAAGCAAACCGGCATTAACACAGGCACCTAGACCGATCGACAGCGCCAACCCGGCATGCTGCATTTTCCAGACAAACGCAAGGTTCATCATCTGGGTAGCAAACAGTGTAAATATGGCAATCTTGACCGGAGTTTTGATGTTCTGTCGGGCATAGAATCCGGGGGCCAGCACCTTGACCAGAATCAGGCCGAGCAGGCCCAGACTGTAAGCCATGAGCGCCTGCCGCGTCATCCACACGTCATGCGCCGAAAACTGACCATAATGAAACAGCGCGCACACCAAGGGAACCGCAAGCACGGCCAGCGCGACAGCTGCCGGCAATGCCAGAATGAAAGTCAGCCGCAGCCCCCAGTCCAGCAATTTGGAGTATTCACCATCGGATTTGTCGGCGAAACTTTTTGACAGGCTGGGCAGCAAAATCGTCCCCAGCGCCACACCCAGCATACCGGTCGGGAACTCCATCAAGCGATCGGCGTAATACAGCCACGATACACTGCCGGTTTCCAGGAAAGAGGCAAAAATAGTATTAATTAGCAAGGACAACTGCGCGATGGAAACCCCGAATACCGCCGGCCCCATCAGCCTGAGTATCCGCCACACGCCTTCATCATGCGTATTGAAACTGAACTTTGGCAGCATCCCGATCTTTATCAGAAAAGGCACTTGCAGCGAAAGCTGGAGCACACCGCCCATCAATACCGCCCATGACAGCACCATGGCCGGCGGATCGAAATACGGGGCCAGGAAGAGTGCGGCAATGATAAAGGAAAGATTAAGCAGTACCGGAGTAAAGGCCGGCACTGAAAACCGGCTGTAGGTATTGAGCACACCGCCCGCCAGCGAGACCAGCGAAATGAAAAGTATGTAGGGGAATGTGATCCTCAACATGTCGACGGTCAGCGCAAACTTGTCCGGTTCTGCCCGGAACCCCGGAGCGCTCAGATAGACCACCACAGGGGCGGCCAGGATCCCCATGATGGTGACAACGACTAGTGCCAGAAACAGCAGGGTCGCCACATGATCGACCAACACTTTGGTCGCATCATGACCGCGCTGGTTTTTGTATTCCGCCAACACTGGAACAAAGGCCTGTGAGAACGCCCCTTCTGCAAACAGGCGTCGCAACAGATTGGGAATCTTGAAGGCGACGAAAAAGGCGTCGGTGTATATCCCGGCACCAAACACGCGCGCAATCAGCGTATCACGCACAAAGCCGAGAATGCGCGACATCAGCGTCATGCTGCCGACGGCGGCAAGGGCTTTAAGTAGATTCATTGCGGGTTGTCGGACTGGCGTTTAACGAGACCGGAATTTTAACACGTGCCGTTGCGGATCATCTTGCAAAAACCGGGATGACTCTGTATGATTGCGCGTTTCCAAATTCTGCTTATTTTTCAGGAGTTTCAATGGCTAACAGCGCACAAGCAAGAAAGCGTGCACGTCAGGCGGTGAAGCAACGCGCCCACAACGCGAGCTTGCGCTCCGAACTGCGTACCGCAATCAAAAAGGTAGCAAAGGCAGTTCTGGCTGGCGACAAAGCCGCTGCCAACACGGTTTTCAGTGAATCCGTCAGCGTGATCGACCGTATCGCTGACAAGAACATCATTCATAAGAACAAGGCTGCCCGCCACAAGAGCCGCCTGTCTGCTGCGATCAAGGCAATGGCCGCTTAATAAGTCTTTTGTGTTAGTGATACTAAAAAGCCAACCTGCGGGTTGGCTTTTTTATTTGGATGTTCAGATTAAATTCTATATCCCCTGACCTGAGGCCACTCGGTTGAGCGTCATTCTGGTTTCCTGAAGTGCCTCCCGGAATTTGGCATAAGCAACCTGATCCATCATCCCCTGTTTCAGCACAGATTCAAATATTCCAGCCGCCGCTGCCCTGCGCCAGTTGTTGAGTGTCTTCTCACTGATCCCTAACTGCTTTGCAACCTCTGCCGGATGTTGCCCGGCATCAACCATTTTTCCCGAGCAACCTACCCTTCTACCTTGATCCGCTCACGCGCCGTCATGGCATCAGCCAGTACCCGATTTGCATCGCTTCCAATGACGGTAAAGTGGCCCATCTTGCGGCCAGGCCGCGCTTCATGCTTGCCATACAGATGCAGTTTGAGGTCAGGCTGTTCAAACAGCACATTCCAGTCCGGTTCGCCACCATCCGGCCAGATATCGCCCAGCAGATTCACCATGACGGCAGGGCTATGCAGGCGTGGATCCCCCAAAGGCAGGCCACACAGCGCACGCACCTGCTGCTCGAACTGGTTGGTGACGCAGGCATCGAGGGTGTAATGACCGGAGTTATGGGGACGCGGCGCCATTTCATTGACATAGAGCTTGCCGTCGCAAACGAAGAATTCCACTCCCAGTGTGCCGACATAACTCAGTTTTTCCGCTACACCGCGAGCCAGTATCTGCGCTTGCTCTCGAACCTCCGCACTGCCGCGTGCCGGCGCAATACTGATATCCAGAATGCCATGCCGGTGTGCGTTCTCGACAGTTGGAAACGCCCTGATATTGCCCTTCACATCGCGCGCCAGCACTACTGAAACTTCGTAATCCAGTGTCAGACGGCGCTCCAGCACACATTGTTCTGATTTGAAACCATGGAAAGCCGTCCTCGCCTCGTCTGGCGTGGATACACGGGCCTGGCCCTTGCCGTCATAACCGAAACGCGCGACCTTGAGGATACCGGGATACAGGTCACTGCCGCTTGCAGGAATATCCGCTTCGGAGTTGATCTCAGTGTAGGGTGCGTGGGGGAATCCATTATCGCGCAGAAAATTCTTCTCGCTGACGCGATGCTGGCACACGGCCACAGCAGATGCCGCAGGATGCACGGGCACGGAGCGAGCCAGCGCCTCAAGCGTCCTCGCCGGTACATTCTCGAATTCGGTTGTTACGGCAACGCAAGTTTGCGCCATTTCCTCAAGCGCTCCCTGATCATCGTAAGCGGCACACAAGTGCTTGTCGGCCAAAAGGCCCGCCGGGCTTTTCTTGTCCGGATCGAGCACGACCACCTTGTATCCCATTTCGTGTGCAGCAATGACGAAAAAGCGCGCCAGTTGGCCACCTCCGAGCATGCCCAATGTAGAAGGCGGCAAAATCATGCGTCCCTCCGAAGAGTCATTCCCAGCACTTTTTCAGTTTGTGCCTTGCGGAATGTAGCAAGTTTCTCGGCCAAATCACGGTCTGTCGTGGCCAGCAATGCCACGGCAAACAGACCGGCATTTGCGGCACCGGCCTCGCCGATGGCAAAAGTGGCGACAGGAATTCCCTTGGGCATCTGCACGATGGACAGCAGCGAATCCTGTCCCTGAAGATGTTTGGACGGCACCGGAACCCCCAATACCGGGAGCGTAGTCTTGGCAGCCACCATGCCCGGCAAATGTGCTGCACCTCCCGCGCCGGCAATAATGGCGCGAAAGCCTCGATCTCTCGCCTGCTCGGCAAACTCAAACATCAAATCCGGCGTGCGGTGCGCCGAAACCACCCGCGATTCGTAAGCCACCTGGAATTCATCCAGCATGGCTGCGGCAGCTTTCATCACAGGCCAATCACTGTCAGACCCCATGATGATGGCAACCAATGGTTGTTGAGTCGTCATGTTTCCCCCTTTGCTTTTAGAGAAGCACCAAATTGTATTTCCGGCATCACCTGCAACAAGGTCATCTACTCTGCAACCTTGTTCTGCTCACAGCAAGACAAGATTGTCTCTGTGTATCAGTTCTGCTTCATCCACATAGCCCAGAATCTGTTCGATCTCGCCGCTGGGGCGTTTAAGAATACGGGCCGTTTCCGCAGAATTGTAGTTGACCAGACCACGCGCGATGTTCTGGCCATTGCCGTCGAGGCAAGTTACAACCTCTCCGCGCTCGAATTCACCGGTAACAGCCGTCACCCCAATCGGCAACAGGCTTTTCCCGTCTTCACGCAGCGCTCTCACCGCCCCGGCATCAAGAGTCAGCTTTCCACGGACTTGCAGATGATCGGCCATCCATTGTTTTCTGGCAGCCATTTTCATCTGTTCAGCCCGCAAATGACTTCCAATCAACTCTCCCTCGGCCAGCCGCACCAGCACATCTTTTTCACGCCCGGAGGCAATAATGGTGTGTGCACCGCTGCGGGCAGCCCGCTTTGCTGCCAACACTTTGGTCAGCATGCCGCCGGTACCTACCACACTACCGGCACCCCCTGCCATTTGTTCCAGCGCCACATCACCCGCCATCGCCTGCTGGACCAAGGCAGCAGAAGCATCTTTACGCGGATCAGCAGAATACAGCCCGGACTGATCGGTAAGAATCACTAGCGCGTCAGCTTCGATCAGATTGGCTACCAACGCGCCCAGGGTGTCGTTATCCCCGAAACGGATTTCGTCAGTCGCTACCGTGTCGTTTTCGTTGATGATGGGAATAACATTCAGATCAAGCAGTGTCCGAAGCGTACTCCGTGCATTGAGGTAGCGCTTGCGATCCGAAAGATCATCATGGGTCAGCAACACCTGCGCGGTATGCAACCGATGCTGGGCAAAGCAGGATTCGTACATTTGCACCAACCCCATCTGCCCTACTGCAGCGGCAGCCTGCAGTTCATTGACCGCCGTCGGGCGCTTGCTCCAGCCCAGACGCTGCATACCCTCTGCCACAGCACCACTCGATACCAGAATCACTTGCTTGTCGTGCCGGACCAGTCGTGCGATCTGGTCTGCCCAAGCAGCAATCGCATTGCGATCCAGCCCGCGCCCCTCATTGGTGACGAGGCTGGAACCAACTTTGACGACGATGTGCTTCGCACTAGCCAGTAACGATTTCATGCTTGGTTTGCTCAATGTGCTCCATGATGGCATACACCAGCGGTTTGCATCCATCCCCGCTGATTGCGGAAATACAGAAACAGGGACCATCCCAGCCAAATGCCTTGACAAAATCCATACGCCGCTGGTCGCGCTCGCCTTCAGGAATCATATCCACCTTGTTCAGCACCAGCCAGCGTGGTTTATGGTAAAGCGTCTCGTCGTACTTTTTCAATTCTTCCACAATGGCACGGGCTTCCTGGACAGGTTCCACCGCATCATCAAACGGGGCGATGTCGACAATATGCAATAACAAGTGTGTACGTGCCAGATGACGCAAGAACTGATGGCCGAGTCCCGCGCCTTCCGCAGCACCCTCAATCAGACCCGGTATGTCAGCGATGACAAAACTCCGATTGGCATCGACCCGGACTACGCCAAGATTGGGATGCAAAGTCGTAAAAGGGTAGTCTGCGACCTTGGGCTTGGCGGCAGAAACTGAACGAATGAAAGTTGATTTACCAGCGTTCGGCATCCCCAGCAAACCAACATCAGCCAGAACCTTCAGCTCCAGATACAGTTCGAACTGCTCTCCCGGTTCACCCGGCGTACATTGCTTGGGGGCGCGGTTGGTACTGGATTTGAAATGGATATTTCCCAGTCCGCCGGCACCACCTTTGGCCAGCAACGCTTTCTGGTCATGCTCGGCCAGATCGGCAAGCGTCTGCCCGGTGGCCTTGTCGGTAATCACGGTTCCTACCGGCACTCTGAGCAACGTATCGTCACCACCCTTGCCATAGCAATCCGAGCCACGCCCGTTTTCACCTCGCTCAGCACGAAAAACACGGGTGTAACGATAATCCACCAATGTGTTGATGTTGCGATCAGCAACAACGTAGATTGAGCCACCGCGCCCACCATCGCCACCACTGGGGCCGCCGTCAGGCTCGTACTTTTCACGGCGGAAAGTGGCAGCACCGTTGCCGCCGTCGCCAGCAAATACCTTGATGGTTGCTTCGTCGATAAATTTCATATGGGCTATCAGCAGTCAGCGATTAGCAATCAACAAAAACAAAAAAAGCCCCGCTAAACTGCGAGGCTTTTTTCTGAGTAACGCCGCATTAAGCCGGGATGATACTGACCGTCTTGCGTTGCAGAGCGCCCTTGACGGCAAAGGCTACCTTACCGTCCACCTTGGCAAACAGCGTGTGATCCTTACCCATGCCGACGTTTTCACCAGCATGCATCTGGGTCCCACGTTGACGAATGATGATGCTACCGGCAGAAACCAGCTGGTTGCCGAAAGCTTTCACGCCCAGTCGTTGCGCCTGTGAGTCGCGGCCGTTACGGGAACTGCCGCCTGCTTTTTTATGTGCCATTGCTTATCTCCTTGCCCGAACCCGATTACTTCGCAGCGATTTGCTGGATTTGGATTTCGGTGTAATCCTGACGGTGACCCTGAGTCTTGCGATAGTGTTTGCGACGGCGGAACTTGAAAATCATCACCTTGTCATGACGGCCGTGGGAAACCACGGTTGCCTTGACTGATGCGCCTGCTACCACTGGTGCGCCAACGGTCACGTTGTCGCCATCCGCCACCATCAATACCTGATCAATCACGACATCGCTACCGACATCGCCCACCAGCTTTTCAACTTTTAATTTTTCACCAGGCGTTACGCGATATTGCTTGCCGCCGGTTTTGATGACCGCATACATATTGAGCCTCGTTGCTTTGCGTCCAATAAAGAACCGCGGATTATACGGATGCTATTGATTCAGGTCAACCAAAATCAAACAGCCCGCTATGGTAGAATTCGCCCGGTCAATATTTCAAATCCTTGCTCAGTGTCACTCGACTTCATTCAGTCCTGCATTGCCGAAGACATGCTTCGTGTCGATGCCGAAATTCGCCGGCAACTGCATTCGGAAGTATCGCTGGTCAGTCAGGTAGCAGAGTATATCGTCAACAGTGGGGGCAAGCGATTGCGCCCTGCATTGGTGTTGCTATCTGGCGGCACACTTGGCGAAATCACGCCTCAGCATCACACATTGGCCTCCGTAATCGAATTTATCCATACAGCAACCTTATTGCATGATGACGTTGTTGACGGTTCCGGCATGCGACGAGGGCAACCCACAGCCAACAATCTGTTTGGTAATGCCGCCAGCGTCCTGGTAGGAGACTTCATCTACTCGCGCGCATTTCAAATGATGGTGGGTGTCCGCAACATGTACATCATGGAGGTTCTGTCAGATACGACCAATATCATCGCGGAAGGAGAAGTTCTGCAGTTGCTTAATTGCCACGATGCGGATATCGACGATACGGCCTACTTGAAGGTCATTCACTACAAAACGGCCAAACTGTTTGAAGCCGCCACACGTCTTGGTGCAATCATTTGCAACGCATCGCCGGAAGACGAAGCCGCCATGGCCAGATACGGAATGCATCTTGGTACGGCGTTTCAACTGATCGATGATGTGCTGGACTTTTCTGGCGACGCCAACGAAATCGGGAAAAATCTTGGAGACGACCTCGCCGAAGGCAAGCCTACGTTGCCATTGCTGTATGCCATGCGCCAAGGGAGCCCTGATCAGAACGCGCTGATTCGCCACGCTATCGAACAAGGCGGCATCGAAAATCTTGATGCTGTTGTCGGCGCAGTCAGAGAGACAGGCGCACTGACTCACGTCAAGAGCCTTGCCCAGCACGAATCAGAAGCAGCTTGTGCAGCAATTTCCCATTTTCCCAACTCAAAATACCATGATGCACTGGTTGAGTTAGCCGCATTTGCAGTCAAACGCAGCTATTGATTCGATCATCCACAAGCAAAGCCACTAAACGCCTCCAACCAAGCGGGCGTTTAATTTGCAGACAAGCTCTGGTAGAATTGGCGGCCTTTGTGGTTATCCGTACCTATTGAACCGCATAGTCGGGGTGTAGCTTAGCCTGGTAGAGCGCTACGTTCGGGACGTAGAGGCCGGAGGTTCGAATCCTCTCACCCCGACCAACAGAATCAATAAGTTAAATAAATTCAAGCTGGTCTTAAGTACTACATTTTTAACTGTAGTCCAGTTCCTTGCCTCCTCCATCAGCTTTTCCTCCGTTTTGCCCTGAGCAATTGCCACGCTAACGTAACCTTGCCCATCCATAGCCACGCCTCTCTGCCGGAACAATTCCCATAAATTTTCGGAGCGATAATTCACTTGCTGTCAAAAGGCATTGCATGTGATCATTTATCGGTGACGCTTTTTCACCGTCGACTTCATTGTTAGTCCGAAAGGAAAGCCAATGGCGCTCTTCGCGCATCTTATCCAGAAGTGGAAAGCAGCAAAAACCGATAACAAAATGGCAGATCATCCTCTGGCACCGATGGTCAGGGAACACATACTGCGTGTCTGGATAGACAACGAAAGAAGTCACGGCTTCAGTGAGCAGGAAACTGAGGAAATCGCAAGCAGGATGCTGAAGGAATGCATCGAAACCCTGACCAGTTCCAGTCCGTTCCTGATCAACAGAGTAAGACTGGCGGCTACGGTGCTGGATCTTGCCGAGTATTTGGTGCTGACAATGGATCCTGCCCCGTCTCCCGACCCGACTGGAATCAGGGGTGGCGAGGTAACCGGGGAGCTTAAATCCAGGTTGGAAAAGTTGGGAAGAGTGAAGAACCACCTCAGAATCTGGACAGACAACAACACCAGCAAAGTGTCAAGCTACGAAAGTTTGTGCGATTTGCTCATGTCCAAATACAAAATTCAGGACGCCAAGACGGAATTGTTTCTTTCGCTCGACCACACATTGGTTACCCAGACTGAAAACACCTCCGAATCCGAATGGTTCCGCCCCTTTCTGTATTCCATGTGCGCCAGCAAGGAACACTATCTCAGGATGGACCTGAAAATGCCTTCAGTCTTGGACCCCGACCCTGAGCGGGCCGAACTGCTGGCCATGGAACACTCGCTCTTCTTCAATCTAGTCAGACACGGGCTGGAGAACCCTCTGGAAGCCTGGACATCCATTGTGGATCACATTGAGTACGAGGATGACAAAATGGCGGTTTACAGCCTGTACCTGAACGAGTACCCGGTATAAACCTGCCAACCATTTCCTGATCAGGTCCCAACTGCGCAGGCGCTAATTGCCGCAGCGCACGACCCCTACCACCTGATTGCCGCAGCCCAGATATTCCAGACTGTCAAAACTCAGCAGGTTCGACATGGCAATACCGCGCCCATGCACGTCGATGGCCCGATCCGGATCAAATGCCATATATTTTTTCCAGTCGAAACCATGCCCCTGATCGGTAATGGTAAAAATAGTCTGGCCTTTCTCTCGACGCAGTTCCACCTGCACGAATTTGTCACGATGCTGCGGCAGTTCCAGCCGTCTTTCGACCTCATACTGCCACTGCCCGGCCATAACCAGCTGGCCTTTTTCTTCATAACTGATGGCCAGATTGCCATGCTCAACCGCATTGAGCAGCAGTTCCGAAAGCCCGGTGACCACTCTGCCCGGGCAGCATGACAGCTGCGCCAGGAGTGCTGTCAGGTGATGAACCTCAGACAGGGTTCGGCACCTGAATTCGCCATAGTGCAGCATTTCATATGCGTGGTTAAGGCGCCCAGCCGCCTCGCGCAGATCACGATAACGGTGTGATTCCTCAATAGCCGAACCCACCAGCGCCACCAGCACCTGGCGTTCGTAGGGCTTGGCAAGATAATAATAGACCCCGGCGCGAATGCCCTCCACCATCTCCTCCCTCGACGCGTACGCGGTTTGGAAAATCACCGGGAGGTTTCTAAAACGCTCGTCCTGCTTTACCTTGTTCAGCAATTGCAGGCCATTCATGTTGGGCATGTTGCGGTCGGTGACCAGGACATCGTATTGCTCGGGACTCGACATCAATATGCCCCAGGCATCCGCCCCGTCGCACGCCGTCACAATCTCGTACCCTTCAGGTTCTAGATATTCGCGGATTAGTTCCCGCATGTGCGGTTCATCATCGACCACCAACACCCTGTTTGTCCGGCTGCCCATCATACTGAAGCCCCCTTATTTAAATATTATTGGTCACTTCGGCCAACGCCGCGAGCATTTCGCGGTTTGAACCGGTTTGAAGAAGAAGTACCGGATACCTGGTTTTTCTGCGGCCTGCTTGTCGATCCGGTTACTGTAGCCGGCACACAGAATAACGGGAACATCTGGACGAACCTGATGTATTGCCGTTACCAGCATGTCTCTGTGAATCATCCATGACATGAAAGAAACGATGACTTCCATTGTTGCAATGATACATACCATCGCCAGCAAAAGTCCCAGCCCGTAATTTCGCTTGCGCAGGAATTCATCCCATTACAGAACTTTCACACCCTGGAATCCTTTGCTTGTATGCAGGTCTCAATGGCTCCCAGTAGGCCCGGAATGCTCACCGGTTTTTGCAGATATTGCCGCACTCCGATTTTTTTGGCACCTTCTGCATCGATGGTGTCGCTATATCCGGTGCATAGAAAGATGGGCAGGTCGGGCCGGATGGCCAGCAGTTGTTGCGCCAGTTCAGAACCGCTCATGCCCGGCATGGTCTGGTCGCTGATGACAAGGTCGTAGCCCTGCGGGTCCGATTCGAATACCGCCAGAGCCTGGGCGCCGCCAGTGAGAACGGTGGGCTGGTGGCCGTGTGCCTCCAGAACCTCGCCCAGCATGCGGCCAACCGTGCTTTCGTCGTCAACGACAAGAATGCGGGCGCTGGCCCGGACGTTCGTTTTGCCGGACAGGAGCTGGGGTTCCGCTTCCGTTTGGCGGGCCAGTGCAATGGGAAATAGCAGGCGGAAGGTGGTGCCTTTGCCAGGAACCGAGTGCACCCGGATATGACCGCCGTGCTCGTGCATGATGCCGTGTACCATGGATAGCCCCATGCCGGTTCCTTTGCCGACTTCCTTGGTGGTGAAGAAGGGATCGAAAATGCGGCGCAGGATTTCCGGCGGGATGCCACTGCCGGTATCGCTGAAGCTGAGCTCGACGTACTCGCCGTCGATGTCGTGGTGACAGGAGTCGCAGCTGGCGTGCAGGTGTCCGATGTTGTGCAGGCCAATTTCGATGCGGCCATGTTCGCCGATGGCGTCGCGGGCGTTGATGGCGAGGTTCATGATGACCTGGTGCAGTTGGACCGGGTCACTGAGAATGGCGGGAAGATGTTCCTCGATGTGGGCATCGAGTTCGATGGTGCTGGGAATGACGGAGCGCAGCGTTTTGACGACTTCCTTGACCAACGGGGGGGCGTCGAGGGCAACCGATTCGCCTTTGGCCCCGCGGGAGAAGGCAAGCATCTTGGCAATCAGGTCGCGCGCTCGTTCTCCGGCCGTCTGCACTTCCTTCAGGTAGCTGGCCAGTTTGCTTTCCTTGTCCGGAACAAAACGGTCCAGCGCCAGTCCGGTATATCCCAGAATCGCCGCCAGAATATTGTTGAAGTCATGCGCAATCCCGCCCGTCAACTGGCCGATCGCTTCCATCTTCTGCGCTTGCTGCAACTGCCCCCGCAACCGATCCTGCTCCGCTTCCAGTCGCTTGCGGTCACTGATGTCGTGAATATGCAGCACCTGTACCGGTTTACCCTGGAACTCGGTAAAGTGTCCAGTTACTTCAACCCACATGGGGCTGCCGTCTTTCCTCCGGTGTTTCCAAACATGAAATGTCGCCCCCTGCATCCCTGATTTCGCTTTCATCTGCGCCAGGAACTGGATCAGCTCGGGTACGTCATCCGCAAAATAAAGATCCGGCAGATGCATGCTTGCGATTTCCGAAGTCGTATATCCATAAGCTCGCTGCGCTGATTTGTTAAACGTCAGCAACTCCATTGATACCGGGTCGTAGACGATCAGAGGTTCAGGATTGGCATTGAACAACTGACGGTAATTGGATTCCGCCTTACGGTATTCGGTAATGTCACGGCCAACCGATTGGAATTCAATACATTTACCCTGCTCATTCAATAACGGGATATCCGTCCAGAGAATATTGCGCACCGAACCATCCGACGCAGCGATGGTATGCTCATAGGACAACCGCCTGGGACTAGCCGCAAGTTCCTGGTAGGTCATGGCCACTGATTCCCGTTCGGATTCCGGAATGAATGAAATCCACTGAGCTCCCAGCAGGGATTCACCCCCATGACCAAAAAGTTTCTGGTAGCAACTATTGACAAATGTCAGCGTCGTATCGGGCAACCATCGACAAACCGCATCTTCCTGTGCCTCGACGATAGCGCGGTAGCGCGCCTCGCTCTCGCGCACCGTTTCCTCTGCCAGCCAACGCTGAGTGACATCCTCGGCGATCCCGATGAGACGATATACACTGCCTGAAGGATTGCGAACCACGAAAGAAAAGTCGTGCACATGCCTGATATTGCCGTCCGGGCGCACGATACGGTATTCCTCATCGTATGTACCAAGAAGCTGCTTGCCCTCGACGGCCTCCTGCACGCGCTGCCTGTCATCGGGATGGATAGCATCCAGCCAGGACTGCGGGTTGGCATAGAGGGAGGCACAGGAACGTCCCCAGATCTGCTCGTATGCGTGATTGACAAATTCAACTTGTTTTTTATCGGGGGTGGAAATCCAGAATACCGCGTTGACGTTCTCGGTAAACTCACGCAGGCGTTCCTCACTTTCTTGCAACCGTTGCTGCGCCTGCAACTGGTCTGTGACGTCATCGTAAATGCCGAGAAGCCCAATTACCCTGTTTGAGACATCTCTGATCGGTACCTTGGACGTACGCAGCCAAATATGTCGTCCATCTCCTGTCGTCTGTGGCTCGACAAAAGCCAGTTTTGCATTGCCAGAATCCATCACCGCGCAGTCATCGGCACGATAAAGTGAAGACTGTTCCTTCCAGACCAATCGGCTATCGTCCTTACCGATCAGATCTTCGGGTTTTTCCACGCCCGCATCTCTGGCAAATAACGGATTACACCCGAGATAGCGCGACTCCCTGTCTTTCCAGAAAATACGAACAGGAGCTGAATCGATGATGGTCTGAAGTAAATTGCGTGATTCGGCCAGCGCCTTTTCCGATTGCATGCGCTCTGTGATATCCACAAGAATGACCAGATGCATGTGGTTGAACGAATCACCAATTTGCGCCGCAGTAACCATCGCGGTACGCACATTCCCGTCCTTGCAGCAAATCCTGAGCTCCATGGGCTGAAATTCGGCCCCATCGCGTGCGGCTCTGGCCAGGCGGACCTGCCATTCGTCTGCGACCCATTGCTGATAATCTGGGTCGGGATAGGCTTTGGGCCACCAGTCGGCCAGCGTGGGAATATCGGCCAGGGTATAGCCAAAAACCCTGATAAACGCCGCATTCAGATAAACGATATTCTGGTCGTCGTCATTGATCGCATAGGGCACCGGAGATGCTTCGATAATATTGCGGAACCGCGCCTCATCTTGTCGCAATTCGCTCTCGGATTCCTGGAGTCGGGTGACAAGCGGAATCCAGTTGACATAGCCGATGAACAACAGGACGAATCCCCCCAGATAGCCGATCACTTTTTCCAGAAAGGCTTCGACATGGGTGTCTCCGATCACGACATAGTGGTTGAGAATCGGGAAGTTATCGGTGATATCCAAAACCGATGCAAACAGAATCAGCCCGAAGCCACGGATCACATATTTCCACCCGCGTTGCATCTGGAACCCTGCCGTATTTCCTTTATTCCAGAGGTAATAAAACAGGGCTGCCGTCACCGCAGCCCGCAACACTTCGAGTATGACTTCAAATTTCATGAATGCGATACTTTCTAAAGCTCTGTTGAAGTTAAACCTTCTTGCAACCCTGTTTAACCGTTAACGTCCTGGCACAGTCATGGCATCAGCGATTTTGTCCAGCAAATCATCCGACGCCAGCGGTTTCTGGAACAGATGCCGCACTCCGATTTTTTTGGCACCTTCTGCATCGATGGTGTCGCTATATCCGGTGCATAGAAAGATGGGCAGGTCGGGCCGGATGGCCAGCAGTTGTTGCGCCAGTTCCGAACCGCTCATGCCCGGCATGGTCTGGTCGCTGATGACGAGGTCGTAGCCCTGCGGGTCCGATTCGAATACCGCCAGAGCCTGGGCGCCGCCAGTGAGAACGGTGGGCTGGTGGCCGTGTGCCTCCAGAACCTCGCCCAGCATGCGGCCAACCGTGCTTTCGTCGTCAACGACAAGAATGCGGGCGCTGGCCCGGACGTTCGTTTTGCCGGACAGGAGCTGGGGTTCCGCTTCCGTTTGGCGGGCCAGTGCAATGGGAAATAGCAGGCGGAAGGTGGTGCCTTTGCCAGGAACCGAGTGCACCCGGATATGACCGCCGTGCTCGTGCATGATGCCGTGTACCATGGATAGCCCCATGCCGGTTCCTTTGCCGACTTCCTTGGTGGTGAAGAAGGGATCGAAAATGCGGCGCAGGATTTCCGGCGGGATGCCACTGCCGGTATCGCTGAAGCTGAGCTCGACGTACTCGCCGTCGATGTCGTGGTGACAGGAGTCGCAGCTGGCGTGCAGGTGTCCGATGTTGTGCAGGCCAATTTCGATGCGGCCATGTTCGCCGATGGCGTCGCGGGCGTTGATGGCGAGGTTCATGATGACCTGGTGCAGTTGGACCGGGTCACTGAGAATGGCGGGAAGATGTTCCTCGATGTGGGCATCGAGTTCGATGGTGCTGGGAATGACGGAGCGCAGCGTTTTGACGACTTCCTTGACCAACGGGGGGGCGTCGAGGGCAACCGATTCGCCTTTGGCCCCGCGGGAGAAGGCAAGCATCTTGGCAATCAGGTCGCGCGCTCGTTCTCCGGCCGTCTGCACTTCCTTCAGGTAGCTGGCCAGTTTGCTTTCCTTGTCCGGAACAAAACGGTCCAGCGCCAGTCCGGTATATCCCAGAATCGCCGCCAGAATATTGTTGAAGTCATGCGCAATCCCGCCCGTCAACTGGCCGATCGCTTCCATCTTCTGCGCTTGCTGCAACTGCCCCCGCAACCGATCCTGCTCCGCTTCCAGTCGCTTGCGGTCACTGATGTCGCGGGCGGAGGCAAAAACGCCAGCCATATTGCCCAATGCATCGTAATACAGCGTTGCGTTGTAAAGTACCTCCACGACACTTCCGGATACATGTCGGATGGCCAACGGATAATCGACCACTTCGCCTTTTTCCAGAACCTGTCGGTAGCCTGCTCGCGCTTTGTCCGGATCGGTAAAGTAAGCGGAAAAATCGCTGCCGATCAATTCGCTGCGCATGAGTCCGGTCGCTAGTTCAGTGGAATGATTCACATCCATGATTTTGCCATCCGGGCTGATGGTGACCAGCGGATCCAGATTGGCCTCGATCAGGCTACGCGTGTAATTGCTAGCGTCCTTCAATGCATCGGAAGCCCGTTTGCGATCGGTAATGTCGCGCCATGCCACATGCAGCAATTTCCGGTCAGAGAAACTAATAGGCGTCAGCAACACCTCGACCATGAAATGTTCGCCGTTAAATCGAACATGTTCCCATTCGAATATATGGCTGCCATTCTCAAACGCCAAATTGATCATTTCTGGCGCCTTAAGCTCCGATAGCCTGCCATCCGGCTGGAATTCGGGAGAGATTTCGCTTGGCCGGACATGGCTCAACTGTTCCTTGCTGTTCATTCCCATCATGACCAGCGCGGCACGATTACAATCGATGAATTCGTCATTCTCGATTATCAGTGTGGCTTGTGCAGAATCTTCAAACAGCTTGCGGAAACGCATTTCACTTTCCATCAATTGCTGTTCGACCTTCGTCTGCTCGATCAGAAGCACAGTACGCTTCGCAATCAATCGCAACAGCGCTTGTTCTTCCTTGGTCCCTTCATAGGGCACGGTGTCGATGGCGAAAAGAAAACCGATGGCTTTTCCACTGGCGCTGTCGAACAGTGTTTCGCCCACATAGCTTCGCGCTCCAAGTTGTTTAAGCATCGGAGCATTCGGGTAAAGTTCCGTGACACGATCCGCAACGACCAACTGGTCTGTGGCGCTGACCAGTGCGGCACAAGGTGTGCCAGCCAGGGTATAGCTGAACGGGTCAGCAGGCGCGCCATCGGCCCAGAACGCCAGCGTCCTCACCTGCTCCCCCGATCCTTCAAACAGGCTGATGCCCGCCCAGCGACTGTCCAGTGCAATGCTGACAGCCTCAGCCAGTCGCTCATATGCTTGTTCACTGCTCCCGTTTAAACCGGACAAAACCTCCATGGTGCGGCGCAAGCGCTCAAGGCGGGTCACATCGGTACGTACGCTGATAAATCTCAGGGGCTTGCCCGCGGCATCGAGCACCGGCACGTTGGTGGTTTCCACCCAGAAATGCTTGCCATCCTTGCGCCTGTTCTCGACCTGACCTTGCCAGACCCGACCCGAGATCATGCTTTGCCACAGGCGTCCGTAGAACTCGTCAGAGTGTGCCCCGGATTTAAGGACTCGATGATTTTTCCCGATGATTTCATCCCGACTGTAGCCGGTAATTTGGCAGAACTTGTCATTGACATATTGGATGTCTCCATTCGCATCAGCGATGGAGACGGTGGCATGTTCGTTCAGCGCCTGCATGAGCGCAGCGAGTTCAGCATGCTGATACTTTGATTCCTCCCAGGCCTTCTCCAGTTGACCGGCCATCTGGTCGAATGCCTTGCCGACACTTGCCAGCTCGTCATTGCCTTCCAGTTCAATCCGGGTTTGTAATTGGCCCGCTCCCAGCCTTTGTGCAGCGGATTCCATCTGGCGCAGTCGCGTCCCCAGCACACGTGTGAAATACAGCCATAACAGCACTGCCAGCAGCAGCGAGAACAGACCGAACTCAACTGCCTCACGCCATGCCGTTGCCCGCGCCATGGCTAGCGAATCCGAGAGATGAAGCCCGATGTACAGCATTCCATTCCGCTGACGGTGCAGATTCTCTCCCGAGTGGTTGAGCACCAGGGCCTGGTATCCATCCAGCACGATGCCATCGATCAGGATTTTTTGCTTCAGCCCCAGTCCGGCCACTGCGTTGGGAAGATGAACAGGTTTTCCGACTCTTTCCATGCGGGTGGCCGCAATCACACGACCATCATCATCAGCGACCCAGGCCTCGTTCATGTCGGATTTGGCACCCAGTTCTGCAACTTCGTGCCGGACTCTTTCAATGTCTCCCTTCCGGCTCAGATGTTCCAGAAGATTGGCCAGCTGGTGTAATTCGTGTCTCAGGTTTTTGCTTTCCCGCTCCAGCATAGCCTGCCGTTGCATCTCAACCTGGGCGCCAAAGTTGATCATGGTCACCACCAGACTGATGGCAAGCAGCATAGCCGGTACAAAAAACTGCAACGGCCAGCGAGTGACATGGCGCAGCCAGCTCATGGGTAAAGTTTCTCCAGCAGATGGTTATCGACCAGCAATTCCGGTTTCAACTCGGCAGGCTCAGCCAGATTTTGCTCGATCATGACACGTGCCAGTTGTCTTGCTCGCTGACCGATCAACGAAGGCCGTGATCTCAGCAATTTTCTGTTTTCCTCCCTGCCGATCAGCTGGATACCTTGCAGCGCTTTTTGGGTCAGCTCCTCGCTCATGCCTGTTCGCCCCGCCATCAGCTTCCCGGCTTTTTCCGGCTGCTGGTGGATGAAATCAAGCGCACCGAACCATGCCGACAATACCCTGCGCAAATGTTCAATATGGTTGCCGGACAGTTCCGGGCCGACGACCAGCACATCCATCATCTCACCCGGGATATCAGCACTGTCGAACAATTTGCGTGCCCCCGTGGCCAGCAATTTGTTCCGAATCGGATCCAGCGTCACGATCGCATCGACTTTGCCAGATGTGTAAGCAGATTCGTGCTCATCTGCATCCAAATGCAGGATATCGAAATCCCTGACCGACATACCGGCAAGCTCTATCGCGCGGATCAGCAGATACGCACCCTCCGCCGAGTCCTCCACACCGATACGATGGCCCTTCAGGCTTGCAAGGCTGTCGAATGCTGGTTTTGCCAGAAGCGCATCACTGCCTTTGGAGTAGTCCATGATCAGCACGACACGTACATTGATCCCGCTTTTTTGCAACTGTAAGGCTTCATCCAGACTCAGGGCGCCCATTTCGACCGCACCGTCTCTCAAGGCATCCATCACCTGTGTTGCGGAGGTATATTCCACCAACCGTGCATCCTGCGACGACAGCATATTCAGCTTGCGCGCCAGATAAAGCGGCTCATATCCGGTCCAGGTACCGGTGGCGATGGATGGCGGCATTGTGTGCTGGCTACACGAGCTCAGCATCAGGCAGAACACCATCCACAGATAATTAGGCAACGGCGGCTCCCTTGCCTGCCAGGCCCAGATGACCCGTCTTTCCGATATCCTTAAACAACCGGCTGCCGAGATCATCTTCAGCCGAGGTCGAAACCAGAAAATCTTCGGGGCGTGTTTGCAGCAGATCGATGAATGCCTCCACTAGCTCGGATTCCCGCCAGCCATTGGCCACTTCCTGCTGAAAGATGCTGATAATCTCTTCCGTTGTCAGTGCTTTCTTGTAAGGTCGCGGATTGGCCAGTGCATCGTGAATATCGACAATCTGGAACACCCGCGCCAGATAGGGAATTTCTTCACCGCGCAGCCCCAGCGGGTAACCGCTTCCATCCATGCGTTCATGATGAAAATGCACGATAGGCATCGTCAACTGCATTGATTTAAGACCGCCGATCAGGCGCGCACCGATCGTGGTGTGTTCACGCATCACCGCCCACTCGGAATCCGTCAACGCCCCCGGCTTGAGCAGTATGGCATCCGGGATCCCCAGTTTGCCGATGTCGTGCAAAACTCCACCACGCCGCAATGCCTGCAGTTCTTCTCCGCCAAGTCCAAGGGCCTTGCCAAATACTTCGCTGTTATGGGCAAGTCGTGTGCAGTGATCGCCGGTTGTACCATCCTTGGCTTCGACCATACGCGCCAGCGCAAACAAGACGCTCTCTGCATTGTCCAGCTGGTCGGTGAGGCGCCTGCGCACCACCGCCGCATCCACACGCGCCATCAATTCGATGGGGTTGTAGGGCTTGCGCACGAAATCGCTGGCCCCGGCCTGCATGCTCACATCAAGATCAGCAGAGCTATTTGACCCGGTCACGATGATAATAGGCAACATCAGATCGTTTAATTCACCGCGGATACGCCGAGTGGTTTCATCACCATCCAGGGTCGGCATGCGCTTGTCCATGAGCACTACATCGAAGCGCTGATGACGCAGAATTTCCAGCGCATCCATGCCATTGGTCGCCTCTGTCACATGATATTTGGGTGGCTCCAGGATCTCTTTTTCCAGTGCTCGATGCGTCACCTCGTCATCGACGATGAGCACGCGATAGGGGTACTTTTCTCCGGAGTTATTCTGCATTCCGGGCTCCTTCTTCATTTAATTTAACGTTTGCGATTCAGATCCGCCCTGCCCCATATGACTTCAATCAGGCGTTCAACATTCAGCGGCTTGCCCAGACACTGTTCCGCGCCACTCGCCAGCGCAAGCCTTACGTTTTCAGCGGTAAGATACCCGCTGACCGCGATGACCCTGGCATCCCGGTTCCCCGGATCCTGTTTGATTCTCTTGCACACTTCAAAACCATCCAGACCAGGCATCATGAGATCGAGCAGCACGACATCGGGGGCAAAGGTCGTCATCTTGCGTCCCGCTTCGAATCCATCATACGCAACCGCGATGTTGGACGCTTCGGTATACCCTGCAAGCAGTTCCAGCATATAGCGCGCAAATGGCGGATCGTCATCAACGATCAGAATCCTGAGCGGTTTTTGCGCTGTGTTCCGTGCAAGCGTAATGCCATGTTCTCGTCCGAGACGCTCAACCTCCCGCACGGAAAACCGTCGATGCCCACCCGGGGTCACTTCCGCGTGCAACAAACCCTTGTTGGCCCACGAACGGACCGTAATCGGCGAGACGCGAAGCATCATGGCAACTTCACGCGGAGAAAGAAAATCATTGGTCATCAATTATCGTTTATACCTTTTATCGTTAATATCGGATATATAGATTTCAGAGTACAGATTTTTCAGCCGGAAAGCAAACTTTTTGAATTAATAGGGGTTTTTCCTACTTATTTTGATGATTCTTTCTGAGTAGAATGATTAGCATCAAAACTCACATAGAATCTAACCGGATATGAATTCTGACGATCACCGCTCAAAGGTGCTGGTAGTAGACCGCTCCGAGACCTACCAGCGGATCTTCGCGCAGGGCGTGGACAACCCGGTCGCCGACTTTACTTTCTGTCGAAACGGGCAGGAAGCGCTTGCCGCAATCCGGTCTTCCACTTTTAACATCGTCATCAGCGCATTGTTTCTGGAAGACATGGAAGGCATCGCACTATGCCGCAGCATGCGGCAACAGCGAGGTTATGCTTACATCCCGTTCATTTTGTTCACCTCGTCGAATTCAATAGAAATTGCCCGCACCACACTTCCCGCCGGTGTGACGGAAATCTTCAACAAGTCAGAAGTCAACGAACTGCTGACTTTTATCAATCGCTTTACCCGCCTGCAAACCGAATTAATCTTTGGTAGTGTGCTTTATATTGAGGACAACCTCTCGCAACGCATGATGATGAAGGAAATGCTCAGCTGGCGGGGCCTGGAGGTCGATGCTTGCGCTTCTGCCGATGAGGCGTGGCCGCTATTTCTGGAAAAGGACTACGATCTGGTCGTCACGGACATCGTGCTGCAGGGGATCATGAGCGGACTGAATCTGGTCAACCGGATAAGACGCCAGGAAGGCCTCAAGGGCGAGGTGCCGGTACTGGCAGTCACGGCTTTCGATGATATTTCCCGTCGCATCGAACTGTTCAATCTTGGCGTCACCGACTATGTCATCAAGCCGGTAATTGGTGAAGAACTGATCGCACGGGTCCGCAACCTGCTCAAATAGCAAGACACCCCAGATACCGCGCCAATCTCGATGGCCATACATAGACCTTGCAACAGGTCACGGTAAGACGCTACTATTCGCCAGTCCTAAAACAGCGGGCCACACAAGGTCCAATACAAGGTGGCCATGGGTTTCCCCTACGAATTTTTCATCGGCCTGCGCTATACCCGTGCCAAACGGCGCAACCATTTCATCTCTTTTATTTCGCTGACATCGATGCTTGGCATCGCATTGGGCGTCGCGGCACTGATCGTGGTGCTGTCGGTCATGAACGGGTTTCAGAATGAGCTCCGCAGCCGTATCCTGGGAGTGGCCTCGCATCTGCAGATTACCGGCAGCGGCAATAGCCTGTCGGACTGGCCAGCCCTGGTGCGCGATGTTCAGGGTTCACCACAGGTACTGGCCGCTGCACCCTACATCATGGCGCAAGGTATGCTGTCGCTTGATCAGGTGGTGCAAGGGGCCATGATACGGGGCATTCTGCCAGCCGATGAGAGTAAAGTGGCAGAACTTGGAGCCCACATGAAAGCGGGCCGTCTGACCGACCTCAAAGCCGGGGAATTCGGCATCGTGCTCGGGGCAGAGCTGGCCCAGGCACTGGGCGCCGGCCTGGGAGACAAGGTAGTGGTCATGGCGCCTCAGGGACAGTTCACCCCGACCGGTATCGTGCCAAGGCTCAAGCAATTCCGCGTCGTGGGCATTTTCCAGGTCGGCATGTACGAATACGATGCCACGCTGGCGCTGATTCACATGGAAGATGCCGCCAAGTTGTACCGCATGGGTGACAAGGTGTCCGGCGTGCGTCTCAAGCTGGCTGACCTGTATCAGGCACCCCGCATTGCACGCGATCTGGGCGGCCAGCTTGCCACAAAAGGGACGTTTTATGTCAGCGACTGGACCGATCAGCATGCCAACTTTTTCCGCGCCGTGCAGATGGAAAAGCGCGTGATGTTCGTGATTCTGACCCTGATCGTCGCCGTTGCCGCATTCAATATCGTTTCCACACTGGTCATGGCCGTGACCGACAAACGCGCCGACATTGCCATTCTGCGAACGCTCGGCGCGTCACCGGCCAGCATCATGAAGATTTTTATCGTCCAGGGCGCCCTGATCGGCTTCGTGGGCACGATCATCGGCACTCTTGGAGGCGTACTGCTGGCACTCAACATCGACGTGGTGGTGCCTGCTATCGAGCGCACCTTTGGAATCCAGTTTCTCGCCAAGGATGTCTATTACATCAACGACCTGCCCTCTCAGCTGCTGTGGAGCGATGTGATCGGCATTACGGTCGTATCGCTGGTGCTGTCACTTTTGGCCACCCTGTATCCCAGCTGGCGCGCTTCCAGGACCAATCCGGCTGAGGCATTGCGCTATGAGTGAGATCGTTCTTGGCTGCAGCAATCTGTGCAAAACCTATACCGGACTGGATGTCGCCGTACTCAATGGCATTGATCTTGAAATCGGCAAGGGCGAACAGGTTGCCATCGTCGGGGCCTCAGGCTCCGGCAAAAGCACTCTGCTACACCTTCTGGGGGGACTGGACAGTCCGACCAGCGGTGAGATCCGCCTGCTGGGCAACTCTATTGCTGCGATGGATGAAGCAAGGCGCGGAAAGCTACGCAATCAGACACTTGGCTTTATTTACCAGTTTCATCACCTGCTGACGGAGTTCACGGCACTGGAAAATGTTGCCATGCCCTTGCTGGTTCGCCGCATTCCCCATCAGCAGGCGCTGGAACAGGCCGCTTCCGTCCTGCAGACGGTGGGGCTGGGGCACCGGCTGGAACACACGCCGGGCGAGCTTTCCGGCGGTGAACGTCAGCGGGCCGCCGTAGCCCGGGCGCTTATCACGCAACCTCAGTGTGTGCTGGCCGACGAACCGACCGGCAATCTCGATCGACATACCGCCGATGCCGTGTTTGATCTGATGCTGGAATTGAACCGTGCGCGCGGGACCAGCCTGATTGTGGTAACGCATGACCAGAGCCTGGCAAAGCGTTTAGGATTGGTGTTGCGCCTAGACGATGGACGACTGGTCGGCGACTGAACAGCACCGATCAGCAGTGGGTTTATTCGCGGTGGTAGGGGTGGTGGTTGATTACGCTCCACGCCCGATAAAGCTGCTCCGCCAGCAGCACCCGCACCATGCCGTGCGGCAAGGTCAGCGGTGACAAACTCCACAACCAGTCTGCACGCTGTTTCACCCCATCGTGCAGACCATCCGCTCCGCCAATGGCGAGACTAACATCGCGACCGCCTTCCATCCAGCCCTTGAAACGGTCCGCCAGTTGCAGCGTAGTGAGAAATTTTCCGCGTTCATCCAGTGCAATCAGCCGGTCTTTTCCGGCAGCTTCGATAATGCGTTCGGCCTCTGCCTCGCGTACCTGCTCGCCGCCCTTGCCTGCAGCCCGCTTGTCCGGCTTGATCTCGACCATCTCGACCGTGGCCTCGCGCGGCATGCGCTTGAGGTATTCGGTACAGCCCAGTTCAACCCAGGCCGGCATCTTGTGGCCGATGGTCAGGATCCGGATTTTCACGTGGCTGCTTTGGCGTTCTGACGGCGACTCTCAGCCGCACCCCAAAGCTGCTCGAGGTTATAGTAGTCGCGCGTTGCCGGCAACATGATGTGGACGACGATCTCGCCCAGGTCAACCAGTACCCATTCGCCTTCCTGCTCACCCTCAACGCCCTGCACTACCGCACCCAGTTCCTTGAGTTTTTTCTGCACGTTGTCGGCCAGCGCGCGTGTCTGCCGGTTGGAACTGCCGCTCGCGATGATCATGTAGGAGGTGAGCGAGGTCAGCTGGGAAACGTCGAGCACGCTGATATCGAGGGCTTTCACATCCTCCAGCGCATCGACAACCGCCTGTTTCATGGCTTCAAGTTCCATGGGGTTCCTTTGTGTAAAGTTGATGAGTTTTCAGGTAATCGTATACGTCCTCCGGCAGCAGGTAACGCACGCTGCCACCCTGCCGGATGCGTTGACGGATGGCACTGGCAGAAATATCCAGCGCCGTAATTTCACGTGACAGGATGCGGCCACAGGCGCTCTGATCGGGTTGGGTAACAAAACGCCCATTCCACTCGACATGGAGTTCCTGCGTCATGCCGGAATCCAGCGAAAAACCGGGGCGATGTGCCACCACTATATGGGCCAGCCCGAACAATTCATGCCAGCGATGCCAGGTCGGCAGGCCCAGAAAGGCGTCTCCGCCCAGTAGCAGATAGAGTGGTGTACCAGCTCCAAGCTCCGTCCGCAGGTCGGACAGGGTGTCGACCATATACGATGGGCCACCGCGGTCGAACTCGCGCCGATCCAGAAGAAAACCTGAATTGCCGGAAATCGCCAGCCGCACCATCTCCAGCCGGTGTTCAGCCAGACCGTGTGGCTGACCGCGGTGCGGCGGCTGGAAGGCGGGAATGAAACGGACTTCATGCAGGCCCAATTCTTCTGCCAGTTCCTGCGCCATGCGCAGGTGACCAAAATGAATGGGGTCGAACGTGCCGCCCAGAATACCGATCGGATGCAATTATGCCCTGACCTGCCCGTCGCCCAGAACGACATATTTCTGCGAGGTCAGACCTTCCAGTCCGACCGGACCACGGGCATGGATCTTGTCGGTGGAAATGCCGATTTCTGCGCCCAGTCCATATTCGAAACCATCGGCAAAACGGGTTGAGGCATTGACCATGACGCTGCTGGAATCGACCTCGCGCAGGAATCGTCTGGCTTTGGTGTAGTTTTCCGTGACGATGGTTTCGGTATGCTGCGACGAATAGCGGTTGATATGCTCAATCGCCGCGTCCAGTCCGTCAACGATCTTGCAGGAGATGATCGCGGCCAGATATTCCGTATAGAAATCCTCTTCGGTGGCTGCCACCGCCTGCCGCACCAGTTTCCGCGTCTCGGCACATCCGCGGATTTCGATGCCTTTTTCCATCAGCATGGCTGCCAGTCCTGGCAACATGGAAGCCGCGACACCCCGGGCTACCAGCAGTGATTCGGCTGTATTGCAGGTACCGAGCCGCTGGGTCTTGGAATTTTCCAGAATGCGCAGCGCCTTGCCGGCGTCGGCTTCATCATCTACATAAACATGACAATTGCCATCCAGATGCTTGATCACCGGAATGCGGGCTTCGCTCGATATCCGCTCGATCAGGCCCTTGCCGCCACGTGGCACGATCACATCGACGAAATCGCGCATGGTAACGAGTTCGCCCACGGCCGCGCGATCAGTGGTTTCCACCACCTGCACGCCGGCCTTCGGCAATCCGGCGGCTTCCAGTCCCTCATGCACCAGTGCGGCCAGTGCCTGGTTGCAGCGGATGGCTTCCGAACCGCCGCGCAGGATGCAAGCGTTGCCCGACTTGATGCAAAGTCCGGCCGCATCCACCGTCACGTTTGGCCGGGCTTCGTAGATGATGCCGATCACCCCCAGCGGCACACGCATACGGCCCACCTGGATACCGGACGGACGGTATTTTAGATCGGTGATTTCACCGATCGGATCGGCCAGCGCAGCAATCTGCTCCAAACCTTCGGCCATAGTGGCAACTCCCTTTTCGGAAAGGGCGAGTCGGTCGAGCATCGCAGCCTCCATGCCGGCAGCCCGTGCAGCATCGAGATCAGCACGATTGGCTGCCAGCAGTTTTTCCTTGTCGCGCCGAACCGCAGCGGCGATTGCCAGCAGCGCGCGGTTTCTGGCGTTGGTGTCGGACCTGGCCATGGCCCTGGAGGCGGCACGTGCCTGTTGTCCAACCTGCTGCATATAAGCTTTGATATCCATTTAACGACTCCTGACAGGGGCGGTTCTGGCCAGCCCAAGACACAACCGCGAAAGCTCGAGCCATGGCTCGCCCGGAGCCATGCCTTTGTTGATTTTATCGATCTCCGCCATTCTGATCAGTGCGGCCTGCAGCTTTCTGAGCGACAGCCGGCCCAGTGCCTGGCGCATGAGATTCTGCCGCTCGCCCCAGATTCTGGCCTGACCGAAAGCCGACATCAGATCCATTCCCTGCGCCTGCGCCAGTTTGACCTTGAGTGCACTTCGCAACAGCCAGACCAGTGTTCCCAGTAACGCTACCGGCGCAATCCCTTCTGCCTTCAGCCCGTCCAGCATTTTTGCCGTGCGACCGCTGTCACCCGCCAGCATGGCATCCCCCAATTGGAACGCATCGAATCTTGAGACGTTGAGTACCGCGTCGCGAACATCCTCTAACGCAATGCGACCCGGCGGGTAAAGCAGTCCGAGCTTCTGAATTTCCTGATGGGCGGCAAGCAGATTTCCCTCGACCTGATTTGCGATGAACTCCAGCGTTTCGCTATCCGCCTGCTGTTTTTGTGCAGCCAGTCGACGGCCAATCCAGGCCGGCAGTTTGTCGGTGTCAACCGGGTATGGCGTAATCAGCACACCGGCCTCTTCCAGCGCATTGAACCAGGCACCCTGGTCACGCTTGTCGATACGGGGCAAGGTCACGATGGTGAGCGTATCCGGTGGAAGGTCTGAGGCATAGGCTTGCAGCGCTTTGCTGCCATCGACGCCGGGCTTACCCGAGGGAATATGAATTTCCACAATACGCAGACTTGCAAACAACGACAGACTCTGACTGCTTTGCTGTAATCTCTGCCAGTTGAATCCGCGTTCGACATTGAACACTTCGCGTTCACTGTAGCCCTGATGGCGGGCCGTTGAACGAATTGCGTCGATGGACTCCATCATGCCCAGCGGTTCGTCTCCGGAAATCACATACAGCGCCTGCAGACCACGATCGAGGTGCTGACCGATCTGTTCCACCGCTATTTTCATTGCGGTGTGCCGGCCCCACCCCTGCTCTGACTGCCCACCCGACGCAGCACTTCACGGACCGCTTCTGCCCGCATGTCAGCAGCCAGTCTCGCCTCTTCAGCCTCCTTGGCCAGCAATTGTGAATCGCTGTAGGAAAAATCGCGTCTGAGCATGACGGTTTGGGCCTCGCCCCACAAGTCCGACTTTGTTTCACGAGTACGGAAGGTCACATGGTAGGTGATTTCATACTCCCGTACCTTGCCACGTCCGGACAGCGCCAGAATATTCTTGGTGCTGACCTCATTCATCAACTCGAGCATCACCTGAGCCTCTTCCGGATGAGAAACGACCTTGATCCCGCTACTGGTCAACGTGCGTTTGAGATCCCGGGCAATCCCGGGAGCGCCGCTGTCCTGCACATAAATGCTTTCAAAAGGCAGCGCCGAACCGGCACCGCGCAGATGAAATCCGCAGGCTGCCAGCATCAGTGATGCCACCAGGACGAGCAGGCCACGCTTCAGTTGATTGAATTGCATTCGATTCACCCCACCACAATATTGACGAGTTTACCCGGAACCACAATGATTTTCTTCACGCTCATCCCTTCCAGATATTTCTGGATGGCCGGGTCAGCAAGTGCGGCCTGCTCGATGGCTGCGCGGTCGGCAGTTCTCGCCACAGTCACACTTCCGCGCAGCTTGCCGTTGACCTGGACAACCAGTTCAAATTCGTCCTGTACCAGCGCCGCCTCCAGTGGTTCCGGCCATGCCGATTCAAGAATATCGTCACCATACCCCAACTCGCGCCACAAGGCGTGGCAAATGTGCGGTGTCATGGGCGACAGCAACCTTAACAGGATGGAGAATCCTTCATGGGCTATGGATGTCCACTCTTCCGGACTGTCCTTGTGAATTTTTTCCAGCGTGTTGAGTATTTTCATGCCGGCCGAAGCAACAGTATTGAACTGATGACGAGTCAGATCGTAGTTGGCCTGCTTGAGCGTGGCATGGATTTCACGGCGCGCCGCGGCCAGCGCATGACCCAGTCTGGCCGGGACGGATGTTTCAGGCTGTTCTGACAGCAGCACCCCAAATGCCCACACCCGGCGCAAAAAGCGGTGAGCACCGTCCACACCGGCATCCGACCATTCCAGAGTCTGTTCCGGCGGGGCGGCAAACATCATGAAGAATCGCGCGGTATCAGCACCGTACTGCTCAATCAGCGATTGCGGGTCTACTCCGTTTCGCTTGGACTTGGACATCGTGCCCATGCCCTGAAAGTCAACCGGCTGGCCATCTGCAAGTGCCCTGGCACCGATGACCTTGCCAGTTGCGTCATGGATCAGTTCGACTTCGTCCGGCGCGAAGTAATCAATGCCCCCCTTGTCGCTTCGTCGGGAAAGAATGTGGTTAAGCACCATGCCCTGCGTCAGCAGGTGTGCAAAAGGCTCGTCGTAGTTCACCAGTCCCATGTCACGCATCACCTTGCTCCAGAAACGGGAGTAGAGCAGGTGCAGAATGGCGTGTTCAATCCCGCCGATGTACTGGTCGACCGGCATCCAGGCGCTGGTTTCCGTGTCCACCATCGCGTCAGCTGAGAATCGACTGGCGTAGCGTGCGTAATACCAGCTCGAATCTACGAAGGTATCCATGGTGTCGGTTTCTCGCCTGGCCGCGCCGCCACACTTCGGGCAGATGCAATTGAGAAAATCTTGGCGCTTGTTGAGCGGGTTGCCCGAGCCATCCGGAACGCAGTCTTCGGGCAATACCACCGGCAACTGGTCGTCCGGCACCGGTACGTCGCCGCAACTGTCGCAATGGATGATGGGAATCGGACAACCCCAGTAGCGCTGGCGAGAAACGCCCCAGTCGCGCAAACGCCATTGCACCTGCTTGTCACCCAGATTTTTGGCCTTGAGGTCGGCGGCAATGGCATCGACAGCGGCCTCGTAAGGCAGTCCTTCATATTTGCCCGAATTGATGCAACGCCCTTGGGTCTTATCACCGTACCATTCCTGCCAGCCATCTGTGGAAAAAACTGCGCCCTCCATCGCGATACTCTGCCTGATTGGCAGGCTGTATTTCCTGGCAAACGCGAAATCCCTCTCGTCATGCGCCGGCACGGCCATCACGGCACCTTCGCCATAACTCATCAACACGTAGTTACCCACCCACACCGGCACCTGTTCACCAGTGAGCGGATGTGCCACCTTGAACCCGGTGTCCATGCCCTCCTTTTCCATGGTGGCCATGTCGGCTTCCATCACCGATCCGTGCTTGCACTTCTCGATAAAGGCAGCAAGCGCAGGGTTCTCGCGTGCGGCACGGGTGGCCAGTGGATGCTCGGCAGCCACGGCACAGTAGGTCACGCCCATGATGGTATCTGCGCGGGTGGTGAATACCCACAGCTTCTCCTGCCGTCCATCCAGTTCGTACGGAAATGCAAAGCGCACTCCGACGCTTTTACCGATCCAGTTGGCCTGCATGGTTCTTACGCGCTCGGGCCAACCCGGCAGTTTGTCCAGATCCGCCAGCAGTTCTTCGGCATATTGGGTAATGCCCAGGTAATAGCCTGGAATCTCGCGTTTCTCAACTACGGCACCGGTACGCCAGCCCCTGCCGTCGATCACCTGTTCGTTGGCCAACACGGTCTGATCGACCGGATCCCAGTTCACAACCTGGGTCTTTTTGTAGGCGATGCCTTTTTCCAGCATGCGAAGAAATAACCACTGATTCCACTTGTAATACTCAGGCGTGCAGGTTGCCAGTTCGCGCTTCCAGTCGATGGCAAAGCCCAGCGACTGTAGCTGCTTTTTCATGTAGGCAATATTGTCATAGGTCCACTGCGCAGGCGGCACGCTGTTCTGAATTGCCGCATTTTCGGCAGGGAGACCAAAAGCATCCCAGCCCATGGGTTGCAGGACATTGTAGCCACGCATCCTGTGCCAGCGCGAAAGCACATCGCCGATGGTGTAGTTGCGCACATGACCCATGTGTAAACGGCCGGAAGGATATGGAAACATCGACAGGCAATAGTATTTTGGCTTGCCAGGATTGGTAACGGCGGCAAAAGTTTGCTGCTGTTCCCAATGCTGCTGGGCCTGTTGTTCAAGTGCTTTGAATGGATACTGCGGCTGCATGGATTTGTCTTTGAATTTGAGGGTTTTTTGGTTGCGGAATTATACCTCAGCAGGGTGACTGGATGGCATTTGAGGCGCACGTAAAATCTATTCAAGTATCTAAAACGTTTGAAAAATCATCGTTGATCAAGGACGCTTTCATATCATGGCAGAATAGGATCATGGTACCGCTCGGCAAAATGGGTTTTGCCACGGAACTGATGCTGTCGTTTCTGATCCGGGATCTGGTGGAGAAACACACCGGGACGATGGTTAGTGCGTGGGTTTCGGTGTGGGTTTCGGTGTTGCTTTCTGCTTCGGAACCGCGGCCATTCCGGGTTTTGCAGCTTTATCTTTAGGCCTGACCTTGACTTTGTTTGCCTTGCCGGATTTTTCCGCTGCCTTGCCGCCCCGGGTATCCGCATGAACCTGAACCGGCTTGGGACCGGCGGCAGACTTGACCGGCCCGGCGGCCCGGCCGCCCGCTTTGGTCATCTTGCCCGGCGGTAGCGCCCCAGCATTTCTGACCGGCTTGTCGACCTTGCCGGTTTTGACGCCCGGGGCATTTCTGACCTTGTCATGCCGGGGCGGCCTGACCGTAGCCACCGACTTACGATAGCGGACAAGCGCGGGAGGTGCATCACGGTTCAACCTCACCGGCGCATCTTGCAGCTTCAACTCCGGTAACGGTGGTGCGACAACCTGAGGTTCCGGGGTCAAAGGCGCGACAGTAACCGTTTGTTCTGAAACAGCCGGGGCGGCTTGATCCTCTGTGGCCTCAGCCAGCAACTCAGGCTGGATCGTTTCTTCAGGTACGATTTCTGGTTCCGCTGCCACTATTTCGTCCGTGGACGGCACTGACTCAAGCGGCTCCTGCTCAGCCACCCATTCGGGTTCGGCCCGGCATTCCCGCCCGCTACTCAATATGATGTCACCGGAGCGCAGACTGAGATCGGTGGACTGCTCCTGCTCATCCAGCTTCTGCAAGTGCACAATGGAAACACGCAGGTCTTCGACCCAACTTCCTCCCTGCGTGATGCGCTCGGCCTGGTTCATCGAGCCGGTCACATCGTGCAGATGCCAGCCTTCGGTCTCCAGCAAGCCCAGTGCGATCAGATCGGCCTCGCTCAACTGATCCGGTTTGACACCGGCCAGGATGGCCTGGGACCCGACATAGGAAGCGGCAGTACTGGCTGCGGCCGTCGTCAGTGTCGTCATCGAGGAGGCCTGTGTCGCCTGCTGTGCGACGGCTGTCGAACCGCCAAACAGGTTAAGCGCGGGGAACAGTACACCGGCAGCAATCGAAAGCAGGATTCTCGTCGCAGAGTTTTCATCATGGTGCTCACCGATCACATGCCCCATCTCGCGTGCCAGCAAAAATGCCACGCCAGCCTCGTCAAACCCGAGTTCCTGCACGCCCCGAAAAATCACGATCTTTCCGGATGCAGTGGAGGCTGTTCCGGGCTCGGATTTCTCCGCCACCTCGAATTCAAATGTACTCACCCGCTTGATCAGATCGGGATAATGATCGAAAGCCGTCAGCGCCAGACGGCTGCCTAACGACTGCACCTGGGCATCAAATGCCTGATTACGTGTGCATTCGATCCCTGCGCATGGTGCCGCCACCTTCGACGAGGTCGCGAGCTTGATCCGCATATCCGCTTCGGAATAGGCCGTGCTGACAGGCAATGGCGCTGTGATGTGCTTGCGGCCCTGAGGGCTGGTGGAGCACCCGGCGAGCACGAGGCCACATATCAGAGCCAGCTTATACGAGGTCTTCTTCACTGAAGATATCGCGATAACTGACGTAAAGCGAGGCGGTCATGGTGGGGATCATGATCAACAGCCCTAATCCGAACGGTATGGCAGCCAGTACCATCATCACCATGGAAAGAAGCCCGTATATTGTAAAGGGCCAGAGATTCCTGAGGCAGGCGTAGAAACTCAGCTTCATGGCCTCCAGCGCATTAAAGTCATGGAAGGTCACCAGGATGGGGGCAAACCAATAGGCCATGATCAACGGAATAAGCAAAGCCAGCGCGACAAGCGCAGCGAGCAGCATGCCGGGGCCGGCCGGCGGTTCTCCGGCCGGTACATGCCCTGCCATGTTGAGCATGGCCCCGCCCGTTGTGACAAACACCAGCCCGACGATGATGATGATGCCCGCAAGATAAATTCCGCCAACCGTAATGAGTTGCGAGGTGTTGTGGCGAAAACCAGCAAACAGGTGATTGATCTCCAGTTCTTCACCGCTTTCCAGTGCCTGGCAACCCAGCATGAACCCCGCCATGAATACCGGCGCAAGCAGATTGAGAACGATAGGGCCTACGGCCGGCACCAAGGAGAGCGACATCCCGATCAGCAGGTAAATTAAAAACAGCGCGATCCAGATCACTGGATTCTTCCTGAACAAATCATAGCCTCCGCGAATCCAGACCCATCCGTCTCCCGCTGCAACACTCCTTGTGATCATGCCGACTCCTTGAAAACTTGTATCAATGATTCATCCCGAACCCGGGCTTCAAGCACACGACGGAAATGGCCCGGATCCTTGGTCTGGGTCATCTCGCCCGGCTTGGGAAAGTAAAAGTCATATAACCTGGACAACCAGAAGCGGAGTGCCCCGGCTCGCAGCAGCGTCGACCAGGCGGCGCACTCGGCCTGGTTGAGCGGCCGCACCAGCTGATACCCTGCCAGCATGGCTTGCAAGCGCGAATCATCCAGACTGCCATCAGGTTGAACGCACCAGTCGTTGACCGTAATGGCCAGGTCGAATGCGAGCACATCGTTGCAGGCATAATAAAAATCGATCGCACCGCCCAACCGGTCATCGTCAAACAGCACATTGTCCCGGAACAGATCGGCATGAATTACGCCACGCGGCAGGTCGGCACCGCGGAATCCAGTCTGATGAGCCAACTCCTGTTCCAGCAGTGTCCGTTGCGACGAATCAAGAAACGGAAGAACCGCTTCTGCAGTCACTTTCCACCAATGCGGCCCGCGCGGATTTTCCATGGTAGCCGGAAACGAAAGTCCCGCCAGATGCATGCGTGCCAGAAAAGTCCCGACTTCTGCGCAGTGCTGCGTAGAGGGAACATCCAGAGAAGCTCCACGCAAACAGGTCACCAGTGCGGCCGGTTTACCGCTGAGCTCCCCCAGATAGGAATCTGCATTATTTGCCACCGGGCGCGGACAGGGCACACCCTGCCTGGCCAGATGCGCCATCAGATCCAAAAAATAAGGCAGCTCGGCCGCCCCGTTATGCTCGAACAGCGTCAGCACATAACGGCCCGTGTCCGTCGTCACGAAATAATTGGTATTGGTGATGCCGGATGCAATGCCCCTGAGATCAATCAACTCGCCCAAAGGGTAACCCCTCAGCCAGGCACGCAGCTGATCAGGCGTAACAGTGGTAAAGACAGACATGGTTTTCTATCGGCTTTCAGCCACTGCGACTAACCGGGTTTGCTGAATGCTGATCGCTGAAAGCTGACTGATTAAAACCTGAACAGCACCCAGTTGGGAATCGCAATATGTTCGCCGGGACCATCCATGCGCGCCCAACCGCCATTGATGCTTTCCTTGACCAGATAATAGGGAACCCCATGGGAAGGAGTGACTTTCTGCATGTAAAGTTCGCCGTTCACGCGGTATTCTTCAATGGACTCTTCGCCGCGCTTGATGATGGTTACCTGCGGTTCGGTAGCGGGATCTGGCTCGTATCCTGACGGCGCCTCAGGAGGCTCGGGAAGAGGCTCAAGAGCAGGTTTGTCTGCCGCCATGGCCAGCAACGGCATCAACAGGGCCAGAGTAAGTAATCTGAAAAAATGACGCATGGCGACCTCGCAAAATTGGCCAATATTGGCAATGAATAGATAGATTTTATCAAACATCCGGGTTAGAGGTTGAGCTGAATCTCGCGTTCTGTCGCAGACGGCTCGAATCCGCGTGTTTCATAGTGTTTGAAGATGGCCGCCACCACTTCCGATGGCTGATCAATGACCTGGATCAGATTCATATCACTGGCGTCGATCATTTTCTCGGTCACCATCACCGTCCGGAACCAGTCAAGCAATCCGCGCCAGAAGTCCTCGCACACCAGAATGATCGGGATATTCCGCGTCTTGCCGGTCTGAACCAATGTCAGCGCCTCCATGAGTTCGTCCATCGTGCCGAACCCGCCGGGCAACACGACATAGGCCGAAGCAAACTTGACGAACATCACCTTGCGGGCAAAAAAGTGGTGGAAAGTCTGGCTGACATCCTGATAGGGATTGCTGTGCTGTTCATGCGGCAACTGGATATTGAGGCCGATGCTCGGCGATTTCCCGTAAAACGCCCCCTTGTTGCCCGCCTCCATGATGCCGGGCCCGCCACCGGTAATGACACTGAATCCCGCATCGGACAGTGCACGCGCAATCTCTTCGGCAAGACGGTAGTAGGGACTGTCCGGCTTGGTTCGGGCGCTGCCGAAAATGGAAACTGCGGGACTGATATCTTTCAGGCGCTCCGTCGAGTCGACGAATTCTGACATAATCTCGAACACTCGCCAGGACTCGCGTGCCGAATACTCGCGCGCCAGGAGTTCGGGATCATTGATTTTAGGCAGTTTTGCAGCGGCTGACATTTGGGACCTCATTCGATGAAAACATTATTGCTGGTGGATGGCTCGTCCTATCTCTACCGCGCCTTCCACGCCCTGCCGGACTTGCGTAACCGGTTCAATGAGCCGACCGGTGCGATCTACGGCGTGCTCAACATGCTGCGCCGCCTGCACAAGGATTTCCCGTCCGATTATAGCGCTTGTGTATTCGATGCCAAGGGCAAAACCTTTCGTGACGATATTTATCCCGATTACAAGGCCCATCGCCCCCCCATGCCGGATGATCTTGTTTGCCAGATCGAGCCCCTGCATCAAGCCATCCGCGCCATGGGCTGGCCGCTTCTGATGATCGATAGGGTAGAGGCTGACGACGTCATTGCCACCCTCGCCTGCCAGGCCGAAGCGGAGGGCATGCGTACTGTCATCTCCACAGGCGACAAAGACCTGGCGCAGTTGGTAAATGCTCACGTTACCTTGGTCAACACCATGTCAAACGAAGTATTGGACGAGGCCGGCGTGATCAACAAATTCGGCCTGCCCCCCGATCGCATAGTCGACTATCTCACGCTGGTCGGCGACACCGTGGACAACATCCCGGGTGTGGAAAAATGCGGCCCCAAAACCGCAGTGAAATGGCTCAGTCAATACGGCACGCTGGACAGCCTCGTTGCACATGCAGATGAAATCACAGGTGTCGTCGGCGAGAACTTCCGCAAAGCGCTGCCATGGCTACCCACCGGTCGCGAACTGATCACCGTCAAGCGGGATGTCGAACTCGCCGTTGGGATCAAGGACCTCGCGCACGACACTCATGACAACGCCAGGCTGACAGAATTGTATGAGCGGCTAGAATTCAGGACGTGGCTACGGGAGCTACAAGGTGAAGGGGGAAGGGGAAAGGGTGAAGGAGAAAAACCCACTTTCACACCGCATACAGCTCCGACTACAGACCTCTTCGCCGCCAGCGCGGTCACCACGCGCAATTACGAAACCATCCTCACCGAATTGCAACTGGACACCTGGCTCAAGAAAATAGCCGCAGCCAAACTGGTCTGCTTCGACACCGAAACCACCGGGCTGGACCCGCTTACCGCCAAGCTCGTCGGCATGTCCTTTGCCGTCACGGCAGGCGAGGCGGCTTATCTTCCGCTAGTGCACAACTATACCGGAGCACCGCAGCAACTGCATTTTGACACCACGCTGGAACGTGTGAGGCCATTGCTGGAGAACCCGGCTATCCTCAAAGCCGGACAGAACCTCAAATTTGACTGCCATATTCTCGCCAACCACGGCATCCGGCTCAACGGCATCGCACACGACACCCTGCTGCAATCCTACGTGCTGGAAAGCCACCAGCGTCACGATATGGATAGTCTCGCCATGCGGCACCTGGGCGTCAAAACCATCACGTTTGAAGAAGTCGCCGGCAAGGGTGCCAAGCAGATGCCTTTCGGCCAGGTTGGCATCGAGCAAGCCACCGAATATGCTGCCGAGGATGCCGATATCACGCTGCAATTGCACCAGACTTTGCACCCGAAGATCGAGCACGACAACAAGCTCGAGCGCATCTACCGCGACATCGAAATGCCGGTGCTGGAAATTCTGTTCGAGATGGAGCGCACCGGCGTGCTGCTGGATACGAAAATGCTGCACACGCAGAGCCACGAGCTGGGCACCAAGCTTGTCGAACTCGAACGCAAAGCGCACGAACTGGCCGGGCAGCCGTTTAACCTTGGCTCGCCCAAGCAGCTACAAGAGATATTGTTCGGGAAACTCGGCATCAAGCCGCTCAAGAAAACGCCTACCGGCGCGCCTTCCACCGATGAGGACGTGCTGCAGGAACTCGCACTCGATCACCCGCTGCCGAAAATCCTGCTGGAGCATCGCGGCCTGAGCAAACTTAAATCCACTTATACTGACAAGCTGCCGCGCATGGTCGATGCCAACACCGGCCGCGTCCACACCAGCTACAGTCAGGCCGTTGCAGTGACCGGGCGCCTGGCCAGTTCCGACCCGAACTTGCAAAACATTCCGGTCAGAACCGCCGAAGGCCGTCGTATCCGCGAAGCCTTCATCGCGAAACCAGGGCATGCGATCGTCTCAGCCGACTATTCCCAGATCGAACTGCGCATCATGGCGCATTTATCCCAAGATGAAGGGCTGCTCAAAGCCTTCGCCGAAGGCCAGGACATCCACCGCGCCACTGCGGCCGAAATCTTCGGCATCGTGCCGGAAGCCGTAGAAAGCGAACAACGCCGTTACGCCAAGGTCATCAACTTCGGCCTCATCTACGGCATGAGTGCCTTCGGCCTCGCCCAGAATCTCGGCATTGAACGTGCCGCTGCGCAAAGCTACATTGAACGCTACTTCGCCCGTTATCCTGGCGTCAAAGACTACATGCAGCGAACCCGCGAAACCGCCCACATGCAAGGCTATGTCGAAACGCTGTTCGGCAGAAGGCTCTGGGTGCCCGAAATCAACAGCCCCAACGGTATGCGCAGACAAGGCGCCGAACGCGCCGCCATCAACGCCCCCATGCAAGGCACCGCCGCCGACCTGATCAAACTCGCCATGATTGCCGTACATGGCTGGCTGAAAACTCAAAACATCGGCACTCGCATGATCATGCAGGTGCATGATGAACTGGTGCTGGAAGTGCCGGACCCCGAACTGGCGCTGATCAAACAGCAACTACCGCCACTGATGTGCCATGTGGCCAAGCTGGATGTGCCGCTGGAGGTGGAGGTTGGAGCCGGGCCGAATTGGGAAAGTGCACATTGATGACAAACCCAGTCATGCAGATTCGCATCGAAGGCACTCTCACCAAATGGGATGATGATCGTGGCTTCGGATTCATCGTGTCTCCTACTTCCGCAAGTTAAAACTGCAACTTCCCCTTGTGCCACACCCGGCAGCACAGCCAAGTTGGGAAATTCGGCGAGGACTGTTTGAGCGAAGCGAGTTCCGCAGTTGCCCAAGACCAACCATGTCAATCCCCGATCCACCCTCTACCGCACCACTCAAGTTTGTCCTAATCCGCCTGATGCACTAAAATATCGCTTTCATCATCCAATCATTCGCCTGCTTTCGCACTGCAATTGTCGACAGTACAAGCATCTGCCAGGACTGGCTTATTCGTTGCCTAAAGCCACAACCGAATACTTTAATTTTTCAGAGATACTAACTTGAACTCCAAACCCTTTATCAAAAGCAAGGCCGTTGCCGGTTTTTCCAATCTTTCCCCGCTGGGAATGGATAGCAAGCACATCATCGAAGACTTCAGGCGCTATTTCAGTCGTACTCTTGGCCGCGATGGGATCAATCAGGCGGCTTACCACGTCTACACATCGTTTGGTATGGCCTGGCGCGACCGCTTGGTAGAGCGCTGGAAAAAAACCCGCGCAGCCTACACCGAATCCGATTGCAAGCGTACCTATTACCTGTCGCTGGAATTCCTCATGGGCCGTGCATTGAACAATGCCATGCTTAACCTGGATATTGATTCCGACACCGGAGCAGCGCTTAAAAAAATGGGCCTGCTGATGGAAGAAATCGCCGACCAGGAGCATGATGCGGGGCTCGGTAATGGTGGCCTGGGCAGACTTGCCGCCTGCTTTCTGGATAGTTGCGCGACCTTGCAGTTGCCGGTGATGGGCTATGGCATCCGCTATGAGTACGGCATGTTCCGCCAGAAAATCGAGGACGGTTATCAGGTGGAAGAGCCGGACCATTGGCTGCGCAACGGCAACCCATGGGAAATCGAAAGGCAGGAACTTGCCGTCCGGGTCCGCTTTGGTGGATATACTGAAGTCTATACCGATGCCGTCGGAGCTCAGAGGGTACGCTGGGTTCACTCTCATGACGTACTGGCCATCGCTTATGACATGCTGATTCCCGGCTACCGGAATGGGACGGTCAACACGCTTCGTTTGTGGAAATCAGTGGCTACCGACGAATTCGACCTGAGCGAATTCAATGCCGGCAGCTATGCAGATGCCGTAGCCTCCAAAAACGCGGCAGAGCACATCACGATGGTGCTTTATCCAAACGATGCCAGTGAAAACGGCAAGGAACTCCGCCTGCGACAGCAGTATTTCCTGGCCTCAGCCAGCCTGCAGGATGCATTACGTCGATGGGTGGAACGGCATGGTAACGATTTCACCCACTTTGCCGAAAAGAACAGTTTTCAGCTCAACGACACCCATCCGACCTGTGCCGTACCGGAACTGATGCGGATTTTGATGGACGAGTACGGACTGGGCTGGGACGCCGCCTGGGATGTCACCTCAAAAACCATTGCCTACACCAATCACACCCTGTTGCCAGAAGCACTGGAACGCTGGTCGGTCAGCATGTTCGGCCGCCTGTTGCCACGACTGAAGGAAATCATCTACGAAATCAACGCCCGTTTTCTGGCAGTGGTTTCACTGCGCTGGCCTGGCGACACCGATCGCCAGAGACGCATGTCCATTATCGAGGAAGGGCAGGAACAGCAGGTACGCATGGCTTACCTGGCCATCGTTGCCAGCACCTCGGTCAATGGTGTGGCGGCATTGCATTCCCATCTGTTGCAGCAGGACCTGTTCCGCGATTTTTACGAACTGTGGCCGGAGAAGTTCAACAATAAGACTAACGGTGTAACCCCCCGCCGCTGGATGGCCTCGGCCAATCCGGACATGAGCAGGCTGATTACCGACACCATCGGACCGGACTGGATCACTGATCTTACACAACTGCGAAAATTGACTCCGTTTGCAGACGACAAGAAATTTCGCACCAAATGGCAGGCCGTCAAACATGCCAACAAGCTACGTCTGGCCGAACTGATTCAGCGTGACTGCGGCGTGACTTTCAATCCGGATGCCCTGTTTGACGTTCAGGTCAAGCGCATTCATGAATACAAGCGTCAGTTGCTTAACGTGCTGCACGTCATTCACCTGTATGACCGCATCAAGCGTGGCGATACTGCCGGCATGGTGCCGCGCTGCGTGCTGATCGGAGGCAAGGCGGCCCCTGGCTATCTGATGGCCAAGCGCATCATCAAGCTAGTCAACGCCGTAGCCACTGTAATTAACGAGGACAAGAACACCGCAGGCTTGCTGCGTCTGGCTTTTCTGCCTGATTACCGTGTCACTGCAATGGAAATCATCTGTCCGGCAGCAGAACTTTCCGAGCAGATTTCCACAGCAGGCAAGGAAGCTTCCGGGACTGGCAACATGAAGTTCATGATGAACGGCGCGCTAACAATCGGCACCCTCGATGGTGCCAATATTGAAATCCGCGAAGAGGCCGGTGATGAAAATTTCTTCTTGTTCGGCCTGACTACCGAGCAAGTGGAAGCCACGCGTGGCCACTACAACCCGAATGCCATCATCGAGGCGGACGAAGACCTGAAGCGCGTCATGCATTTGCTGGAATGCAAACATTTCAATCTGTTCGAGCCAGAAATTTTCGAGTCGATTATCTCCGCGATCCGCAATCCGAACGATCCATGGCTGACAGCAGCCGATTTCCGTAGCTATGTGGAGGCGCAAAAACGTGTGGCCACCGCTTATTCCGATCAGGAAAACTGGACCCGCATGAGCATTCTGAATACGGCGGCAAGCGGCAAGTTCTCAAGTGATCGAACAATTCTGGACTACAATCGCGACATCTGGAAACTGCAACAGATTCCCGCGGCTTAATAACCGCTTTAGCCACAACAGGGCCTGCGCCGGAATACGGCGCAGGCCCTGTTTATTTTCAGCCAGAATTTTGGGGGAATTCCAATGTCAGAGCTAGAAGAACTCTGATCGTTTTTCATGAGTCTGATGATTGATTCTCAAATTGCTTTCGACAGCGCATAATCCCCGCAAAGATGCGTATTTGACACTTACCCGTTGGAATTTTAGGAGACGAGTGATGAACAAACTGATTCGTATTTTCTGTGCTGTGGTCTTAATGTCCGGATTCTCAACAATTTCCCATGCAGGAATTTCATCCACGGAGGAGATTGATGCCAATGTTCAGGAGGCCATCGAACAGTTTTATCAACATACCAGCGCCGGGAAGAAACTGGCCGCTCGTGCTTCCGGTATGCTGGTCTTTCCAAGTGTCGTCAAGGCAGGAATCGGGCTCGGCGGCGAGTACGGAGAGGGGGCGCTCCTCGTCAAAGGCAAGACCACTGGCTACTACAGCGTTGCTGCAGCCTCGATCGGCTTCCAGTTGGGAGCGCAGGCAAGATCGCAAGTCATTCTGTTCATGAATGACAAGGTGCTTGCAAAATTCCGCACTAGCGATGGATGGGAAGCCGGTGTTGACGGAAGTGTTGCGCTGGCGACTCTAGGAGCCGGAGGTGAAATCAGTACGGAAACTGCCCAAAAACCTATTATTGGCTTTATTTTTTCGAACAAGGGGTTGATGTACAACCTTTCTCTCGAAGGGTCAAAAATCACCCGGATCAACCAGTAGCCGGGCGCTTGAGCGGCCTACTTTTCCTGAGGCGCGACAACTGCTGACACGACCGCCAGCGCTTCACGGGTTACCCTCACATCATGCACACGTACCACGGCTGCGCCTTTCATGGCGGCGATCACGGCGGCAGCAAGACTTGCCGGCAAACGATCGGCCACGCTGTTGCCGGTAATCTGCCCAAGGATGGATTTTCGCGAAATACCCACCAGTACGGGATACCCGGAAGCGCAGAACTGTTCGAGTTCCCGTAATAGCGCGACGTTATGGATGCTGCGCTTGCCAAATCCAAAGCCAGGATCCAGCATGATACGGTCTTGCGTTATCCCTGCCTGTAGGCAACGATCAGCGCGATCAAGCAAAAATTCTTTTATCTCCTTCACCGCATCGACGTACTGCGGATCGTTCTGCATGGTCTGCGGTGTTCCAGACATGTGCATCAGGCATACACCGGCATTACTTGCTGCCACCACTTCCATTGCGCCAGGCCCCTGCAATGCGGACACGTCATTGACCAGACTGGCGCCCGCTGCAATCGATTCAGCCATAACCTGGGCTTTGTAAGTATCGATGGACAATGGAATGTCGGTCTGAGCCGCCAACGCCTCGATCACCGGGATCACTCGTCGTAATTCTTCATCCAGCGGGACTGGCTCGGCACCGGGACGGGTCGATTCACCACCGATATCGAGCATATCGGCCCCTTCTTCAACCATTTGCAATGCGTGCTCGACAGCCAGCCGGGTGGAGGCGTAACGACCACCGTCGGAAAACGAGTCAGGAGTGACGTTAACGATACCCATGACCAGCGGGCGGGAGAGGTCGAGGGAATATTTGCCGCAGCGATAAGTCATCGGAGTGACAAGTGGCAAGCGCTATAACTGGCAACTTTTCACGATTGACCCGTCACGGCATTCAGGTTTCCTGTGCCGGCTTGGTCGCGGCCACTGACTTTGCACCGGGGGCTCCATGATCCGATGGAGGAACGGCACTCCTGACCGGTACGGGTTTTGGCGGCCTTGGCGGAAGTCCTGACATGATGTCCTCGATCTGGTCAGCATCAATAGTTTCCCATTCAAGCAGTGCATGGGTCATGGCTTCCACCTTGTCACGGTGATCCTCGATCAGTTTCCTGGCCAAGGCATACTGCTGATCGATAATACGGCGAATCTCCGCATCCACCTGCTGCATCGTGGATTCCGACATGTTCTTGTGCGTCGTCACCGAACGGCCCAGAAACACTTCACCCTCATTCTCGCCATACACCATGGGACCAAGTGCATCAGACATCCCATAGCGGGTAACCATGTCGCGAGCCAGTTGTGTCGCCCGTTCAAAATCGTTGGAAGCTCCCGTGGTCATCTGGTTCATGAACACTTCCTCGGCAATGCGTCCACCGAACATGATGGCGATCCGGTTCATCAGGAATTCACGGTCGTAGGCATAACGGTCTTCTTCCGGCAGCTGCATGGTCACTCCCAGCGCACGGCCTCTTGGAATAATCGTGACCTTGTGTACCGGATCGGTTTTGGGCAGCAGACGAGCCACAATGGCATGACCGGACTCGTGATAAGCGGTGTTTCGCTTCTCTTCCTCGCTCATCACCATGCTGCGGCGTTCGGCACCCATCATGATCTTGTCCTTGGCCCGCTCGAAGTCCTCCATGTCCACCACGCGCTTATTGCTGCGGGCGGCAAACAGTGCCGCCTCATTGACCAGATTGGCCAGATCGGCACCGGAAAAACCTGGTGTGCCGCGAGCAATAATGTCAGCCTTGACATCCTGATCTAGCGGAACTTTGCGCATATGCACCAGCAGAATCTGCTCACGCCCACGGATATCGGGCAAAGGAACCACGACCTGACGGTCAAAGCGACCGGGGCGAAGCAATGCGGGGTCCAGCACATCGGGCCGATTGGTGGCAGCGATAACGATCACCCCTACATTGGCTTCAAATCCATCCATCTCCACCAGCAACTGGTTCAGTGTCTGTTCACGTTCGTCGTTTCCCCCGCCGAGGCCGGCACCGCGCTGGCGTCCGACCGCATCGATTTCGTCGATAAAAATGATGCAGGGCGAATTTTTCTTGGCCTGCTCAAACATATCCCGGACACGTGCCGCACCGACACCGACAAACATTTCGACAAAATCTGAGCCGGAAATGGAGAAGAACGGCACCTTGGCCTCGCCTGCGATAGCCCTTGCCAGCAGAGTCTTCCCTGTGCCCGGATTACCCACCATCAGTACGCCGCGAGGAATGCGGCCACCCAGGCTCTGGAACTTGGAGGGATCGCGCAGAAACTCCACCAGTTCGCTCACCTCTTCCTTGGCTTCATCGCAACCTGCGACATCGGCGAACGTCACCGGATTATTGTCTTCATCAAGCATGCGCGCTTTGCTCTTGCCGAACGAGAACGCTCCGCCCTTGCCACCCCCCTGCATCTGGCGCATGAAGAACACCCAGACACCAATCAGCAGAATCATCGGGAACCATGAGACAAAAATGTTCATGAGCATCGACGGCTCTTCCTGCGGCTTGGCTTCGACCACGACGCCGTATTTGAGAAGATCGGACACCATCCAGGGGTCAGCCGGGGCGTAAGTGGTGAAATGCTTGCCGTCGTTGGTCGTCCCACGCAAGACATGCCCTTCGATGGCCACACGCGAAACATTGCGCTGCTTCACCTCATCGATGAACTGCGAATAAACGATCTGGCTTTCGCTGCTTCCGGATTTCGACCCGAATTGATTAAATACTGTCATCAGCACGAGCGCGACCAGCAGCCAGATGGCGATGTTTCTCAGGATATTGTTCAAGTTTCAGTACTTTCTGAAAAAAGAAATAGTTTGATCATTCTAAACTGATTTTCGCCCAAGACCGAGCAAATAGGTTTCGGCACTGCGATCTCGCGAAGCTTTGGGCTTACGCGTCATCACTTTATCAAATTCCGGTCGCATGGACTTCACCAGTTCGTCGAAACCGCTGCCAATAAACACCTTGACCAGAAAACTGCCACCCGGTTTCAACCATTGGCGGGAAAATTCCAACGCAAGTTCGACCAGATGCATGGAACGGGCCTGATCCATAACCGCCATACCACTCATATTGGGGGCCATGTCGGAAACCACAAGGTCTACCGGTTGACCGTCAAGTAATGATTCCAGCTGGGTCAACACAGCCTCTTCGGTAAAATCACCACGAATGAACTCGACCCCGTGCAACGAATGCATCTCAAGCAAATCCAGACCAATCACCCGCCCCTGGCCCTTCAGGCGTTCCACCACCACCTGCGACCAGCTGCCGGGAGCCGCGCCCAGATCGACCACGGTCATGCCTGGGCGAATCAGTTTATCCCTGTCGTCCAGTTCCATCAGCTTGTAAGCTGCGCGCGAACGATAGCCCTCCTTGTTGGCGCGCTTGACGAATTCGTCACTCAGATGCTCCTGCATCCACGCTTTGCTGGTACGGGTTCGCTTCATTTGCTAGAATGCAGCCCTTTGAAAATCAGACACCTATGATTACCCTAAATTCTAAACAAGTGCGCTATCTGCGTTCAGCGAGCCATGCGCTCAATGCGGTTGTCATGATCGGCAATAACGGACTGACGGAAACCGTGCTGAACGAAATCGACCGCAGTCTCAACGCACATGAACTCATCAAGATCAAGGTGGCAGGCGACCAGCGCGAATTGCGGATACAAATGCTGCAGGAAATCTGTGACAAACTGGGTGCGGCAACAATCCAGCATATCGGCAAGCAACTGGTCATCTATCGTCCGGCCGCCGAGCCGAAAATCGTCTTCCCGAAAAACTAGCGCGCTTTCAATACCAGCAGGACACCCAGCAGGCTTTCAACCAGATAACCGATGCTGGCAACGCCATGCCATGTTCGGAAGCGATCAGCAAATACACTTTGCATGACATCCACCGCGCCCGCCTGCGATTTCAGTTGGGCCAGGATGGGCTGAATGCCGAAATGACCGGCCAAAGTCAGCAGCAACATCACGATCACAATCCAGAAAAAACCCTGCTTGAGGGCGAGTGTGCCTATCCGCATCAATCGATGAATCAACAGATACGTCGCCGCAAACAGACCAAAATAGGCCATCCACCCAAACATCTTACCCGCCAGCAAGCCTGCAAGTTGCTTGTCGGCCAGCGTATAGAACAGCGCGGGTGCAGCCAGATATCCAATCGCCCACAGCCCGCCTGCCCAAGCGGCGACCAAGATCAGAGCAAGATTGTCAGTCAACCGGTGCATGAGATTCAGATATATTTCACATCCAGAACTTCATACTCACGCACCCCACCCGGCGCCTGCACCTCGGCCACATCCCCGGCATGCTTGCCGATCAGAGCACGAGCAATCGGCGAACCGACGGAAATCTTTCCGAGTTTGATGTCGGCTTCGTCGTCGCCGACGATCTGATACGTCACGTTATCGCCACTTTCCAGATCTTCCAGATCGACCGTGGCACCGAAAACGCAACGTCCTTCAGCATGCAATTGGGCAGGATCGATAATCTGACCATTGGCCAGCTTGGCCTCGACTTCGGCGATCCGTCCCTCAACAAAACTCTGACGTTCCTTGGCCGCATCATATTCGGCATTTTCTGACAAATCACCTTGGGCACGCGCCTCCGCAATGGCCTGAATCACGCTCGGGCGCTCCACGCTCTTAAGATGCTGAAGTTCGGCCTTGAGCAGCTCGGCCCCTCTGACAGTCAATGGAATCTTGATCACTGCTTTTCCCTGTATAAAAAGTAAGAAACCACACCGTAAAGCGGCGTGGTTTCACATGAGGTAGATAATAATGCTATGCGAGTTTTTTGTGCAAGTGCTGCAGTGATTCCACCGACAACTCCCGCATATGTGCCATACCCGCGCAGGCAGCCTTGGCCCCTGCTAAGGTGGTGTAATAGGTAACCTTCTGCTGCAAAGCGTTACGCCGGATTGCATAGGAATCCTGCACTGCGCGCTTGTCCTCGACCACATTGACAATAAAACTGATCTCGCCGTTCTTGATCATGTCGACAATGTGCGGTCTTCCCTCCGTAACCTTGTTTACCGGCGTCACCTGCAGCCCGGCCTCGGCCAGTGCACCTGCAGTGCCGCGCGTGGCCACCAGTTGGAACCCAAGGTCAGCGAGCGACTGTGCAATTTCCACCACACGCTCACGGTCCTCCTTGCGAACGCTGATGAAGGCTTTGCCGCCTATGGGAAGTTTGGTGCCGGCCCCGAGTTGGGATTTGACGAAGGCCTCGGCAAAGGTCGTGCCCACACCCATCACCTCGCCGGTGGATTTCATTTCCGGACCAAGGATCGTATCCACGCCTGGGAACTTGATGAACGGGAAGACAGCTTCCTTCACAGAGAAATAAGGCGGAATCACCTCATGCGTTATGCCCTGCTCCTTCAGTGTACGCCCCGCCATGCAACGCGCGGCAATCTTTGCCAGCTGCAATCCGCAGGCTTTGGAGACGAAAGGCACGGTACGAGATGCACGCGGATTCACTTCAAGCACAAAGACTGTCTCGCCCTGTATGGCGAACTGCACGTTCATGAGACCGACCACGCCCAGCGCCTTGGCCATGACCACGGTCTGCTGGCGCAGTTCATCCTGCAATGCCCTGCTCAAGGAATACGGAGGTAGCGAACAGGCCGAGTCGCCCGAGTGAACGCCTGCCTGTTCGACGTGCTCCATGATGCCGCCGATGAGAACCTGATCACCATCACAGATGGCGTCGACATCGACTTCCTTGGCATCGTTAAGAAAGCGATCAAGTAACACGGGGCTGTCGTTCGACACCTTGACCGCTTCGCGCATGTAACGCTCGAGTTCGGACTGCTCCTGCACGATTTCCATGGCCCGGCCACCCAGAACGTAGGATGGGCGCACCACCAGCGGGTAGCCAATTTCGGCAGCAAGTCGCAGCGCTTCGGCTTCAGTCCTTGCGGTACGATTAGGTGGTTGTTTCAGGCCCAGTGCCTGCAACATCTGCTGAAAACGCTCCCGGTCTTCGGCACGGTCAATCGCATCCGGGCTGGTTCCTATGATGGGCACCCCGGCTTTTTCCAGATCACGGGCAAGTTTGAGCGGCGTTTGGCCGCCATATTGCACAATGACACCTTCCGGTTTCTCGAGATGGACAATCTCCAGCACATCTTCCAACGTCAGCGGCTCGAAGAATAGTCGATCGGAAGTGTCATAGTCAGTCGACACAGTCTCCGGATTGCAGTTGACCATGATCGTTTCATAGCCGTCCTCACGCATGGCAAAGGCCGCATGAACACAACAATAATCAAACTCGATGCCCTGGCCGATTCTGTTCGGCCCACCCCCCAGCACCATAATTTTCTTTTTGTCGGTCGGTTGCGCCTCGCACTCTTCATCGTAAGTGGAATACATGTAGGCCGTCGATGTCGCAAATTCGGCTGCGCAGGTATCGACCCGCTTGTAAACCGGACGTACTTTCAAAGCATGGCGATAGGCGCGTACGGCGTGCTGGTCAGTCCCCAGCAACCTGGCCAACCGGCGGTCGGAGAACCCGCGGCGCTTGAGCTGATAAAGGTCCTCTCTGCTCAAGGAATCCAGCGTGCGGCCCTTGAGCGCCTTCTCGCGCAGGATAATGTCCTCGATCTGCACTAAAAACCAGGGGTCAATGCTTGAATGCTCGAACACCTGTTTCTGAGTCATGCCGGCACGGAATGCATCTCCCACATACCAGATACGCTCCGGCCCTGGCTCACCAAGTTCCTTGGCGATCGCGTCGAGATCGGCCGTTTTTTCATCCAGACCATCCACCCCCACTTCCAGACCGCGCAACGCTTTCTGGAACGACTCCTGGAAAGTCCGGCCAATGGCCATCACTTCGCCCACGGACTTCATCTGCGTTGTCAGGCGACAATCGGCCTGAGGGAATTTTTCAAAGGCAAAACGCGGGATCTTGGTCACCACGTAATCTATGGAGGGCTCAAAAGATGCCGGAGTGGCTCCGCCGGTAATGTCATTCCTGAGTTCGTCCAGCGTATAGCCCACCGCCAGTTTGGCCGCCACTTTGGCAATCGGGAAGCCGGTAGCCTTTGAAGCCAGTGCGGAGGAGCGCGACACGCGCGGATTCATCTCGATGACGATCATGCGGCCATCTTGCGGATTAATCGAAAATTGCACGTTGGAGCCGCCCGTATCAACGCCGATCTCGCGCAACACCGCCAGCGAGGCATCACGCATGATCTGGTACTCCTTGTCGGTCAACGTCTGCGCCGGGGCGACGGTGATGGAATCGCCAGTATGCACACCCATCGGGTCGAGATTCTCGATGGAACAGACAATGATGCAGTTATCCTGACGGTCACGCACCACTTCCATTTCGTATTCTTTCCAGCCCAGCAGGGATTCTTCAATCAGCAACTCGCTGGTCGGCGAAGCCTCCAGACCTCGCTCACAGATGGCGATAAATTCTTCGCGATTATAGGCAATTCCACCGCCACTGCCCCCCATGGTAAACGAAGGGCGGATAATGGCCGGATAACCGATGGCCGCCTGCACCTGCAGCGCTTCTTCCAAACTGTGCGCCACGGAGGAACGTGCTGATCCGAGGCCAATTCTGGTCATTGCCGCTTTAAATTTTTCGCGGTCCTCGGCCTTGTCTATCGCTTCCTTGGAAGCGCCGATCAACTCGACCTTGTGTTTTGCCAGCACCCCGTGCTTGTCGAGATCGAGGGCACAGTTAAGTGCGGTTTGACCCCCCATGGTAGGCAGCAATGCATCAGGCCGCTCGATCTCAATGATCTTCTCAACAACTTGCCAGGTCACCGGCTCAATATAGGTGGCATCCGCCATCTCCGGATCAGTCATGATGGTGGCCGGATTGGAGTTGACCAGAATGACTCGGTACCCCTCTTCCCTCAGCGCCTTGCAGGCCTGTGCCCCCGAATAGTCGAACTCGCAGGCCTGTCCGATGACAATGGGACCGGCACCGATAATAAGAATGCTTTTTATGTCTGTACGTTTTGGCATGGTGGGGCTTATTTCTTGTGACTTTGCATCAGATCGATGAAGCGATCGAACAGGTAGCTCATTTCGCGCGGACCGGGACTGGCTTCGGGGTGTCCCTGAAAACTGAAAGCCGGCTTGTCGGTGCGTTCTATGCCTTGCAGGCTGCCATCAAACAGGGAAACATGCGTGGCGCGTACATTGGCCGGCAAAGTGGCAGGGTCTACGGCAAAACCATGGTTCTGACTGGTAATGAACACGCGCTTGTCAGCCAGATCCTGCACCGGGTGATTCGCCCCGTGGTGACCAAATTTCATTTTGATGGTTCTGGCGCCGCTGGCCAGAGCAAGAAGCTGGTGACCAAGACAGATCCCATATGTCGGGATACCGGAATCCACCAGCGTCTTGATTGCCTTGATGGCGTAGTCGCATGGTTGTGGATCACCGGGACCATTGGACAGAAAAATCCCGTCGGGTTCGAGCGCCATTGCCTGTTCGGCAGTAGATTGCGCCGGCAAGACCGTTACCTTGCAACCGCGAGATACCAGCATGCGCAGGATGTTACGCTTGACGCCGTAATCAAAGGCAACGACATGATATTTTTTCTCGGCCGGACTGGCGTACCCCTGACCCAGTTGCCACTCGCCCTCTTCATAGACATAGGGCTCGATGGAACTCACCACCTTGGCCAGATCCATGCCTCCCAACCCCGGGAAGCCCTGCGCCAGTTCCAGTGCCCGGGCCTCATCCACCTCACCGGCCATGATGCAGCCAGCCTGTGCGCCTTTTTCACGCAGAATGCGGGTCAGTTTTCGGGTATCAATGTCTGCGATGGCGACGACTTTACTGGCTTGCAAATATTCCGAGAGCGACTGACTGGCGCGCCAGTTGCTCACCAGCAAGGGCAAGTCACGTATGACCAAGCCGGCAGCATAAACTTTAGAAGACTCGATATCCTCGGGGTTGATCCCATAGTTGCCAATATGCGGATATGTCAGGGTCACAATCTGCTCGGTATAGGAAGGATCTGTAAGAATTTCCTGATAGCCGGTCATTGCAGTATTGAATACGACCTCGCCGACTGTGGCGCCGGGCGCACCTATGGATAAGCCACGAAATACAGTTCCATCAGCGAGAACGAGTATGGCTGGTGTATTTTGCGGCACGATCTAACCCCTTGTAATTCTTGCATAATGTCGCCTGAAGCAGCGGATGTGCAAAGCGGGGCGGACGAATCGCCCACCCCGCTTTGGAATTTTTGGAATTATAGCGGAACGGCCGAAACTGGGCAACGTCACCGACGCCATTCAGCTTAAACCGGTACCCGATAACTTTTTATTTTCCCTTGAGATACCTCTGATCGCTGAATGTCAGCAGCCATTTCGGACGGAATGCCACCATCAGCGTAATCGACATCCCGGTCAGCAATGCCTCTGACCAGCCCATAAGCGCAAAATAAGGCAAATAATGGCTGGCCAAATAATCTCCGGAATATACGCTGGCCAGAGTCAACATAACCGAAGAGATCAATCCGCAGACACACATTACTAGCCCGGCCGTCAAAAAGGCATCAACAAAAATGTAGATAAATACATGATTGGGTAGTTTGTGATGTACCTGGCTGTAGATGACATAACTGAACATTACAGGCAGCGCTGCCATCAACAGAAAATTGACGCCCAGACTGGCCCAGCCGCTGGCACCTGCCAGCGTCACGCTCAATAGAACAACTGCCAGGCTGATCATGGCCAGCCTTGGTCCGAACATCAGCATTAACAACGTTCCGCCCAGCAAGTGGAAGTTGAGGCCCGGCTTGATGCCTGCACGGATACTCCACAACAGCATTAGTCCGACACTACCAGCCAACCAGAGATGAAGCATGTCTTCCTGGCCAAGCCTTCGCCACGATGCCCTCAGAACGCAATGCGCAAGTAGACCGGCTGCCAGGAAATTGGCAGGCCAAACCACAGATGCCGGAAGTAGTAGGTCGGGAAAATTCATGGTCCGAAAGTTTGCAAGCTTAGGCAAATTCTACGACACTAGCGATCCTTTTCTGAAGTAGTGGAGAACCGTTTTGCAATTAGCTTTATTTGATCTGGACAACACGCTGCTTGCCGGGGACAGTGATTTTGAGTGGGGGCAGTTTCTTATCAGCGAAGGCGTGGTCGATCGCGAGTTGCATCAAGCCAGAAACGTGCAGTTTTACGAGGACTACAAGGCCGGAACGCTCGATATCAATGCATTTCTGGAGTTCCAACTCATGCCGCTGTCGCGTCATCCGCGTAGCCTGCTTGACGCTTGGCATGCAAAATATATGGAGCAGAGAATCCGCCCGATGATCACCGATCAGTCCCGCGCCCTGGTAGAAAAACATCGCAACAACGGTGATCTGATGGTCATCATTACCGCTACCAACAGCTTTGTGACTGGACCGATAGCCCGCGAATTTGGCATCGAACACCTGATCGGCACCGACCCGGAGCAGATCAACGGCGAGTTCACCGGCCGGGTCTCCGGCATTCCCAGCTTCAAGGAAGGCAAAGTGACTCGCATGAATCAATGGTTGCAAGCGCGCGGACAGCGCTGGGAAGACTTCGAGTCCACTTGGTTTTACAGCGATTCACACAACGACCTGCCTCTCATGAGGCTGGTAAAAAACCCAGTTGCAGCCAACCCTGACGCACAGCTCAGGGCACACGCCGAGTCACACGGCTGGCCGATCATCAGCCTTCGATAACAACAAAACCGGAGCTGACCGACCGACCGGTCAACCAACTCGATTTTCTTGCGTTAATTGCTCAACCGCTGCGTTTTTGTGGCGGCCATATTGATAACACAAGGAGATGAACGTGAACACAACCAAACTCGGTGCCTCTGCTCTGGTTTTGGCGGTAATAGCCATGCCGGCTGCCGCTGACGACACTTATTACGATACGGCTCGCGTACTGTCCGTCGTACCGCAGACCGAGCGTGTTAATACACCGCGTCAGGAGTGCCATACCGAATATGACCGGAATTCCTACTACAATTCGGGCGAACGCAATATTGGCGGCGCCATTATCGGCGGTATCGCCGGCGGCCTGCTCGGCAGCCAGATCGGCAAGGGCAATGGACGCGCCGCGGGTGCGGCGGTTGGTGCCGCCACGGGCGCGATTGTAGGTGATCGCATCGATAACAACGGACAGCGGGGCTATTCAAGTCGCCCGGTGGAACGCTGCACTGTGATCGATAACTGGCAGACAGTGACCCGTAACTATCTGGTTACCTATCGGTATAACGGCCGCACATACTCAACGACCATGCCGAACGACCCGGGCGACACGATCAACCTGCGCGTGTCCGTAATTCCGGATTTCAGCAGCCCCCGTATGGGATTCCTGGAGCAAAGCCATGACAACGGCTGGCATCGCGGCTGGGGGAGACGCCACGACCATGATGATCGATGGAACGACTAAGGCTCAAAAAGCTGATAGTTGGTAAACAAACCGCCGGAGACCCCGGCGGTTTTTATTTTAAGTGAGCGTCACCGCTTCACATCCTGAGTCATTACAGGACAGATAACTGCCACTGACACCCCAGTCCGCCAAGACAATTCGTTCGCAATGCCTTCCATCCACCTCGACTCGATGAAACCCGGGCCGGTGGGTATGCCCATGAATCAGGACCTTCGGATAGCCATGCTCGCGAAGCATTGCCATCACTGCACCGGCATTCACGTCCATGATGCCGGCATCCTTGATGGATTTCTCCTTTTCGCTCCGGGCACGCAACTCAGCAATCTGCGCTTTGCGTTGTGATAACGGAAGTGACAGAAAATTTTGTTGCCATGACAGATCACGGACCAGTGTACGGAAATTCTGATATTCCACATCGTCCGTACACATGAGATCACCATGCGTCAGCAAAGTGGGGCGCCCATGAAGGTCGACATAATAAGGATCAGGAATCAGTTCCGCACCACAGGCATCGGCAAAAGCTTTTCCCAGCAGAAAATCACGATTCCCATGCATGATGCTGATGGCGGTTCCCCGCGTAGACAGTGTACGCAACGCCGTAGTTACAGGAATATGATGCGAGTCCTCGAGATCATCATCCCCAGCCCAATACTCGAAAAAATCCCCCAGAATAAAAAGGCGCTCAGCTTCAGGCGCGCGCTGATGAATAAAATCGAGAAAAATTCTTGTAATACTGGGCCGGGACTCACATAAATGCAGATCGGAAATAATGAAGGTCTGGTTCACACTTCCTCTGCTGATTCAATCACGACATCATCCACCGGGACATCGTCATGCCCGCCTCGACGACCGGTTTTGACTTTTTTGATTGCATCCACAACATCCTGGCCTTCTACTACGCGACCAAATACGCAGTAACCATAGCCTTGTGCAGTCGGTGAACTAAAGTTGAGAAAATCGTTATCGGCCACATTGATAAAAAACTGGCTGCTGGCAGAATGCGGATTGGGGGTGCGCGCCATCGCAATAGAATAGGCCTTGTTCTTCAGTCCATTATCGGCCTCGTTCTTGATTTGTTCCGAAGTTTCCTTCTGAATGAGGCCGGGTGCCATCCCGCCCCCTTGAATCATGAATCCATCGATGACCCGATGAAAAATAGTGCCGTTATAAAAACCGCTCTTCACATATTGGAGAAAATTGGCCACCGTGACAGGGGCCTTGGCCGCGTCAAGTTCAAGAACGATGACGCCAAAATTGGTTTTAAGTTTTACCACGGTTTTTTCCTTTTTTGGTTGATTTTGCTGGTTGAGATTTTTTCCCAATGGCTTCAGGCTGGCGCGGTGGCTGAGTCTTTTCAGCCAGGATCGGCGTTTCCAGCAATTTGGAGGTTCTGACTACCACCAATTCTTTAGGCACATGATCCAGTTTTCCTGCCGTTTCAGTCGGGACGTCACTAATGCGCTGTAACACGTCCAGTCCACGTATCACGCGACCGAATACCGTGTATCCCTCCAACCCGGGTTCTGATCGGTAATAATTCAAAAACTTGTTGTCTTCAAGATTGACAAAGAACTGTGAAGTGGCCGAATCCGTCTTATATCCTCTTGCCATTGCCACGGTTCCATAATCATTCGACAGCCCATTGGTTGATTCGTTGGCAATAGGCTCTCGCGTCTGTTTGGGCTCCAGCGCCTCATTCAGCCCACCACCCTGAACAATAAACTTGTGTATTACACGGTGAAAGACAGTCCCCTCGTAATATCCGGTACGAACATACTGGAGAAAATTATCCACCGTTTTCGGAGCCTTGTCAGAGTACAGTTCGATGACAAAATTGCCACGGCTGGTTTCAAATTCCACTTGCGGATTAGCAGCGATTGCCGGAAGACAGGCAAGCAGGCATGCCGCAAAAAACCATTTGTTAAAAAGTGCCAGCATCCCCTGCTCCTCACCAATACCTCCAGCGAGGCGCCATGTAGCACCTTCGCAAAGGATTTTCATTGTCCGTTTTCAGTAGCCAACTGGACTTGCGTAAACGGCTGTCGAGATCGACGCTACTGAAGTCCTGCGTAAATTTGATGACGACCATCTGTTCGGGCTGTCAGGATAACGGAAAACTCTGACATTAGACAAGGTGCTGCTGGACTCGGATTTTACCTGGTGGATGCAACGCTTGTCCGCCACCCATATGCTGTCATTCTTGCCGTCGACAGAATTTTCTCCTCATGGAAAATCGACACCAGCTCATGACTTGCGCAATAAAAAATTCAGAAAAAGGCCACTACCACGAGAAAACGCAGAAGGGCGCGCGAGCAATTCAATGTGCTATAATTTTCGCTAATTGCAGGATGTTAATTTCTAACAACAAACCCCAATAAATCAAAAAGTTCCCAGCAGATCCAGCTGTTTCTGAACGCACCTCTATGCCATGCTGAAAATTTATAATTCGCTCGCTCGCGACAAGCAGGATTTTGTTCCCATCGAACCTGGCAAGATTCGCCTGTATGTCTGCGGCATGACCGTTTACGACTATTGCCATCTGGGCCACGCGAGAGTCATGGTGGTATTTGACATGGTGGTACGTTGGCTACGTGCAAGTAAATTTGAAGTGACATATGTGCGGAACATCACAGATATCGATGACAAAATTATTAAGCGCGCCGCTGAAAATCTGGAATCCATAGACACCTTGACTGGTCGGTATATTCAGGCAATGGACGAGGATTCCCAAGCACTAGGTGTGATTCGCCCCGATTACGAGCCTCGCGCAACCCGTCATGTTTCGGACATGGTAAGAATGGTTTCCAGGCTGATAGAAAAAAAACTTGCCTATGTTGGCCGAAATGGCGATGTGTTCTACTCGGTACGTGATTTCAAGGATTACGGGAAGCTTTCAGGAAAGACCCTGGAAGACTTGCGTGCCGGAGAACGTGTCGAAGTTGACTCATACAAGCAGGACCCACTCGATTTTGTACTTTGGAAAGCAGCCAAGCCTGGCGAACCCAGTTGGGATTCACCCTGGGGTCCCGGCCGTCCCGGATGGCATATCGAATGCTCCGTCATGAGTGAGCATCATCTGGGCGAGCATTTCGACATTCATGGCGGTGGTGCTGACCTACAGTTTCCGCACCATGAAAACGAGATTGCCCAATCAGAAGGTGCACATGGGTGCACTTTTGTGAACTACTGGATGCACAATGGATTTGTTAGAGTCGATGATGAAAAAATGTCGAAATCGCTCGGCAATTTTTTCACCATTCGCGAAGTCCTGAAAAAATACGATCCAGAAGTGGTGAGGTTTTTTATTCTTCGTGCCCATTACCGAAGCCCGCTTAATTATTCCGACCAGCACCTCGATGACGCGCGTCAGGCACTCACGCGACTTTACACTGCTCTGAGGGGGGTTGTGACCACCACGCAAACCGATATCGACTGGTCTCAGCCTTTTGCCTCACGCTTCAAGGCAGCAATGGATGACGATTTCAATACCCCAGAAGCATTCGCTGTCCTTTTTGATCTTGCCAATGAGATCAACAGAACAAAATCATCCGAATCTGCCGGATTGCTTAAGGCTTTAGGTGATCTCCTCGGACTGTTGCAGCGTCCCCCGGAAACTTTCCTGCAAGGCAAGGCTGGGGACAATGGACCCTACTCACCCGAAACCATAGAACAATTGATACAAAATCGGCTGGCTGCACGCAAGGATAAAAACTTCGCCGAATCAGACCGTATTCGTAAAGTACTCGCAGACAACGGAGTAATACTGGAGGATGGGCCGCATGGCACCACCTGGCGCCGCGCCTGAACTTCTGTGGCATTGACGCCTCAATTCAATTTGCCACCCCTCTTGATCGATATCCCCATATCTGTATAATTGCGGCCTTCGCGCCCGTAGCTCAGCTGGATAGAGTACTTGGCTACGAACCAAGGGGTCAGGAGTTCGAATCTCTTCGGGCGCGCCATATAAAACAAGGGCTTACAGATTAAAACCTGTAAGCCCTTTTTGTTTGCTTGTCGAAAGGTCTATACAAAGGTCTATACAGTTTCGTTGCTAGACCCTTCCCCTTGTAAAGATCGAGTCACCCGATCGCGACCAACTCCTTCCAGTCTGTCGTGTAATTCGGACTTTTATTGCCCTGCTTCATCTTCCAAGGCTGTTTATATCCCTCGGATGCTAACTTGAGACTTTGCCTTCCCATGAGCGCATTGACCTGATCCAGAACAGCCATCAGTTTGCCTGACTTGGTTGATCCTGCCGCTGATTGGAACAGATCGATCTGACGCCCTTCCTCCCCGACGATCTCTGACAGCATCACTCCGGCTTTCTGGTATCGATAGCCGCTTCGGTAGACTTTGCGCAACGCCCACAAAGCCGCTCTGACAAGCTGCCTGGAGTCATCTGTCTGCTCTGGCAGGGGAATGGTCATGCCGTTGGAATAATGCGGCTCTGATTCGTTAAATGGGCTTGTGCGGATATAGACATGGATCGCCCCCGCGTAAGAATTCTGTTTGCGCAGCTTCTCCGCTGCTCGACTCACATAAAGCGTGATCGATTGTTCCAGGCTTTCCAGATCGGTCACTGGGATGCCGAATGAACGCGAACTGATGATCTGCTTCTTTGGGGGTGTTACTTCCTCCAAATCTATGCAGACCACGCCATTCAATTCTCGGATGATCTTTTCCATGACCACAGAGAAGCGGGAATTCAGTGTGGTCGTATCAGCACGTTTGAGATCAAGCACGCTCTGAATGCCAATCTCTTGCAACTGTGGAGCAAGTTTTCTTCCAATACCCCATACCTCGCCAACCTCGATCCGGCCTAGCCAAGCATCATGTTCATGTGAGGTCATGGCATTAAGGTCACAAACACCATCGAACTGTGGATTCTTCTTGGCAATGTGGTTGGCAAGTTTAGCCAGAGTCTTGGATGCCCCGATACCAACGCAGACCGGCAACCCTGTCCACTGGCGAACGCGCCCTCGAATTTTTTGCCCATACTGTGCCAGGTTGCGTTTCCTGAATCCGGTGAGGTCGAGAAAGCACTCATCGATGGAATATACCTCTTGATCGGGGCTGAATTCAGAGAGGATCGACATGACGCGGTTACTCATGTCGGCATAGAGCGCATAGTTGGATGAATAGGCAATGATGCCGTGCTGTCGTGCGAGGTCTTTCAGCTTGAACCAAGGCTCACCCATTTTTACGCCAAGCGCCTTGACTTCATTGCTCCTGGCTACGGCACAGCCGTCATTGTTGGAAAGAACGACGACTGGCTTGCCTTCCAGTTTCGGGTTGAACACGCGTTCGCAACTGACGTAGAAGTTGTTGCAGTCCACCAATGCAATGGAGCGTGTCATTTGAACTTGCGCATGGAGCCGGTCACGACACCCCATACTTCAAAAGCCTGATGTTCCTTCACCTCGATGACCGGATAGTTCTTGTTTGCGGGGATCAATCGTGCAGCGTTCTTCGATCTGCCTAGCGTCTTAACGGTGAACTCACCGTCTAACACTGCCAGAACCACATCTCCGATGACCGGAACCCTGGAACGGTCGATCACCAAGACATCATCCTCAAAAATACCCGCATCGATCATCGAGTCACCCTTCACACGCACAAAGAAGGTCGCACTGTCGTTCTCGATGAGATAGTCGCTAGGGTTAAGCCGCTTCTCCACATGGTCATCAGCAGGCGATGGGAAGCCAGCCGCTACCTTGGTCGTATAAAGCGGGAGTGAAAGAGCTTTTTGTGCTTCATCAAACTCAATCAGTTCAATCACGTTGTCCTGGCCAATGCGCTCTTGTTTTGAATTCCAAGCTTCAAGAAAATCGCAGATGACAGGAGCCTGGCTGACTGGCACTCGCAATGCAGTCGTAGGTTCTCCGTATTTGCCGCCACCAGGCTTTCTTCCAGCGCCTTGTCGTTTTCCGCCGCGATTGGTCATAAAATGGATAGATTCATTTTGAATGCTGTACGTTATTCAAACACCGATGTGTGGCGGCGTCAAATACACCGATAAAACCGGCAGGGAATGGGCAATCTACTTTCCCAGCCCGAAGGCTGCTTTGCCTGTCTTGAAGAAAGATGGCGATGTCGAATGGGTTAAATGGGGCAAGCGCAAAGAAGAAGCCGGTCGATTCTTCGATGGGGGATGGGCGAGACTAGATTCAGTTAAAGACGGTAAATGGGATCGCTACCAGCCAGTTCCAGTGCAGATACTAGCTCAATCCTTTATGGAGAAAGACCAGAAACGCAAAGCACATTGGCTTGATGTCCCCACTGGTCAAGCTATTCAGGGATTGTTAGCCCAACGAGAGAATGAGTATCGGGTGTACGTGGTGACAGAACCTCCACCACCTGAATACGCTTGGATACATGATCGGTATCCGAGACTGATCAAGCTGGGTAGTTAGCCTTGAGTTTTTAATCTTTCTTGCCCGCACAGCAAACCCGTTATACCCTCCCACCTAACTCTAAAGACGCAATAACAATAATGTTTGAACAAGCCTTCAAGAACATAGACGACATCCTGCACAAGGATGCTGGTTGCGGTAGCGAACTGGATTACATTGAACAGACCTCATGGGTGCTGTTCCTCAAGTATCTTGAGGATTTGGAGCGTGACAAGCAGACCTCCGCACAACTCGCTGGCACGACCTACCAGCCCATCATTGATGAACCCTACAAGTGGCATGTCTGGGCAGTTCCCAAAACCGCCGATGGCAAGATAGACCACCACAAAGCACTGACAGGTGACGACCTGCGGGATTTCGTCAATGACCAGCTGTTCCCCTACCTCAAGAAGTTCAAGCACGACGCCACCAGTCCCGCCACGATTGAATACAAGATTGGCGAGATATTCTCCGAGCTGAAGAACAAGCTCCAGAGTGGCTACAACCTGCGTGAAGTTCTCAACATCATTGACGGGCTACGCTTCCGTTCCAAGGAAGAAAAGCACGAGATGTCCCACCTCTACGAGGACAAAATCAAGAACATGGGGAATGCGGGGCGGAACGGGGGCGAGTATTACACCCCACGCCCACTCATCAAGACCATCGTGAAGGTTGTTGCTCCTGAAATCTGCAACAAGGTTTATGACGGTGCGGTTGGTTCGGCAGGCTTCTTGGCGGAAGCGTTTGAATATCTACGCACCAGTCGCCAACTCACCACGCAGGATGCAGAAATCCTGCAACGCTCCACTTTCTACGGTAAGGAAAAGAAGGGGCTGGCATACATCATCGGCACGATGAACATGATTTTGCATGGCGTGGAAGCTCCGAACATCATCCACACCAACACTCTTGCCGAGAACCTAGCTGACATCCAAGAGAAAGACCGCTACGACATCATCCTTGCCAATCCCCCCTTCGGTGGCAAGGAGCGTGCAGAAATCCAGCAGAACTTCCCCATCAAAACGGGTGAAACCGCTTACCTATTCCTGCAACACTTCATCAAGATTTTGAAGGCAGGTGGCAGGGCAGGTATCGTCATCAAAAACACCTTCCTGTCCAATACCGATAACGCCTCTATCAGCCTGCGTAAGCAACTGTTGGAGAACTGCAACTTGCACACCGTTCTGGACATGCCAAGTGGAACATTCACGGGTGCTGGCGTCAAAACAGTGGTGCTGTTTTTTGACAAGGGCAGACCCACCGACAAGGTTTGGTTTTATTCGCTCAACCTTGACCGCAACCTTGGCAAGACCAACCCGCTCAACGAAGCCGACCTTGCCGAATTCGTGGCGTTGCAGAAAACCAAGGCAGACAGCGACAACTCGTGGTCGGTCAATATTGCCGACCTAGACACCGCCACCTATGACCTCTCGGTCAAGAACCCCAACCGCAACGATGAGGTGCAACATCGCAATCCGCAGGACATCATTGCCGAGATTGCCAAGTTGGATGCGGAGAGTGCCGACATCATCAAGAAGATACAGGCGTTGCTATGACTGCTGGCTGGGAAATTAAAAATCTCGGGGAATTAACTGACCTGATTACAAAAGGCACAACGCCCACTTCTGTTGGGTTTGAGTTTGTGGATGAGGGGATTAACTTTATAAAAGTAGAGTCAATCACCGAGTCTGGTCAGTTCATTGAGCAGAAGCTAGCCTCTATCACGCAAGAGTGTCATAACGCATTAAGCAGGTCGCAAATCAAGGAAGGTGACATTCTATTCTCAATAGCTGGAGCACTTGGGCGAACTGCAATGGCAACCACAGATGTTTTGCCAGCAAACACTAATCAAGCCCTCGCTATTATCAGGCTCAAAACTTCAAGCGATGTTCTACCCAGCTTCATCCTAAAAGCATTGGGAACAGGCTTCGTGTTGGAGCAGATTGAGAAATCCAGAGGTGGCGTAGCACAGCAAAATCTATCATTAGCACAAGTGAGAGATTTTCAAATCCCCATTCCCCCCATTGCCGAACAGAAACGCATCGTCACCATCCTTGACCAAGTGTTTGAAGGCATCGCCACAGCGACCGCCAATGCCGAGAAAAACCTTGCGAATGCGAGGGAGCTTTTTGAAAGCACACTGCAATCAATCTTTGCCGTCAAAGGCGAGGGGTGGCTAGACACTACTATCGGTGAGCAAATCCGATTCATTGATTATCGTGGCAAAACACCCAAGAAAACCGATAGTGGTCTACGCCTCATTACAGCGAAGAACGTAAAAATGGGTTTCCTTCAAGATGAGCCTATGGAGTATGTATCGCCAGATGCTTACGATGCTTGGATGACACGGGGCATTCCTCGTTGTGGCGATGTTCTGTTCACAACGGAAGCCCCACTGGCTAATGTGGCACAACTTGATACAGATGCAAAAGTTATGTTTGCCCAACGCATCATCATCATGCAGTCAGACCCATCAACACTGGATAGCACCTTCTTGAAATACATGCTGTTGTCACAGCCCGTTCAGCAACGCATTCATGCAAAGGGAACAGGTGCAACAGTAAAGGGAATAAAAGCTAGCTTACTGAGAACTGTTCAAATCTCTTTCCCCAAGTCTGTTGCTGTGCAACAAGCTATTGTCGCTATGCTAGACGAGCTATCCACGGAAACCAAGAAACTGGAAACCATCTACCAGCAAAAACTGGTTGCCTTGGAAGAACTGAAAAAATCCATCCTCAACCAAGCCTTCACGGGTCAGTTGCACTAGCCTAACGACATGAACGAAGCCGAAACCCGAGCAGAACTGATTGACCCCAAGCTGACCGCTAGCGGTTGGGGTGTCGTTCCCGACTCCAAGGTGCTTCGTGAGTATCACATCACCACTGGCAAAATCCAGACGGGTGGTGGTCGGGCAAAACCCATGATTGCCGACTACATCCTTGTCTATCGCAATCGCAAGATTGGCGTCATTGAAGCCAAGAGCGATGAACTGGAAGTGGGTGAAGGCGTCGCCCAAGCCAAGGCCTACGCAGAAAAGCTCCACATCAATTACACCTACGCCAGTAACGGCAAGGAAATCTACGAGATTTCCATGGAAGCAGGCAATGAAGGGCTGGTTACTGCATTCCCCACCCCTGATGAGCTATGGCACAAGACCTTTTCCGACGAGAACGAGTGGAAGAGCAAGTTTGATGACGTCCCGTTTGAAAGCGTGGGCGGTAGCAAGGGTGTCCGTTACTACCAAGAGATTGCGGTGTCCAAAGCCCTCTACGCCGTTGCAGAAGAAAAGACACGCATCCTGCTCACGCTTGCCACTGGCACGGGTAAAACCTTCATTGCCTTCCAGATTGCATGGAAGTTGTTTCAGACCCGATGGAATCTGAAACGGGATGGCAGTCGCCGTCCCCGCATCCTGTTTCTCGCTGACCGCAACATATTGGCTGACCAAGCCTACAACGCATTCTCGGCATTCCCCGAAGATGCACTGGTGCGTATCAGCCCCAAGGAGATTGCCAAGAAGGGAGGCGTTCCCATCAACGGGAGCATCTTCTTCACCATCTTCCAGACGTTCATGACGGGCAAGGACAACACGCCCAGCTTCGGCGAGTATCCCCCTGACTACTTTGACCTCATCGTGATTGATGAGTGTCACCGTGGCGGTGCGAACGATGAAAGCAACTGGCGGGGCATCCTGGAATACTTCAAACCCGCTGTTCAGCTCGGTTTGACGGCTACCCCAAAGCGAGCGGATAACGTGGATACCTACCGCTATTTCGGCGAGCCAGTCTATATCTACTCGCTCAAGGAAGGGATCAACGATGGCTTCCTGACACCGTTCAAGGTGAAGCGTATCAAGACCACGCTGGACGACTACATCTACACCGCAGACGACCGCATCATTGAAGGGGAGATTGAAGAAGGCAAGGTGTATGAGGAAGAGGACTTCAACCGCATCATCGTCATCAAGGAGCGTGAAGCCTATCGGGTTAAAACCTTCCTGAGCCTCATCAACCAGAATGAAAAAACCATCGTGTTCTGTGCCAATCAGGAACACGCCTCGGCAGTGCGTGACCTCATCAACCAGTTTGCCGACAGCAAATCACCACTCTATTGCGTCCGTGTAACTGCTAACGATGGCGAACTAGGCGAGCAATACCTGCGTGAGTTTCAGGACAACGAAAAGTCCATCCCCACTATTCTGACCACTTCGCAAAAACTCTCTACTGGCGTAGATGCTCGCAACGTCAGAAACATCGTGCTGATGCGTCCCGTCAATTCCATGATTGAGTTCAAGCAGATTGTCGGGCGTGGCACTCGCCTGTTTGATGGCAAGGACTACTTCACCATTCTGGATTTCGTGGATGCCTACCACCACTTTGCCGACCCTGAATGGGATGGCGAACCGATAGAGCCAGATACCTGTGCCAAGTGTGGCAACGACCCTTGCACCTGCAAGAAGGAACCTCCCAAGCTATGCCCGTTATGTGGTCAGCGTCCATGTATCTGCATTAAAGACCCGCCACCGCCTTGCCCTGTGTGTGGCGAGTCGCCCTGTATCTGCGAGAGGAAGAAGAAGGTCAAAATCAAGTTGCGGGATGGCAAGGAGCGTGAGATCCAGCACATGGTTTCCACCTCTTTCTGGGGTGCAGATGGCAAGCCTATCTCGGTCGAAGAGTTCATGAACAACCTGTTCGGGGCGTTGCCTTCCTTCTTCAACACCGAGGATGAGCTACGCAAAATCTGGTCAGACCCCATCACCCGTAAATCCCTGCTGGATAAGCTTGCCGATGCAGGTTACGGTCAAACTGAATTGGGCGAACTGCAAAAACTGGTGGATGCCGAGAAGAGCGACCTGTTTGACGTGCTGGAATACATCGCCTTCTACGTCCGGCCTATCACCCGTGAAAGCCGTGTGTCGCAATCCAAGCCAAAAATCTTGGAAGGGCTGACCATGCAACAGCGTGACTTCCTGGAGTTCGTGCTGTTCAAATACATCGACACCGGCGTGGGCGAACTCGACCAGTCCAAGCTACCCAGCCTGATTGAGCTGAAATACCACACCATCACAGATGCTACGGACGTGCTGGGTGGCGTGGAGGAAATCCGTAGCCTCTTTATCGGCTTCCAGAAGCACCTATATGAACACCGTGAAACAGCAAATTAGTCTTTCGGCAATTCATGCTCAACCTCATTGAGCAATTCTGCCCCAGAAAGCCTTAACGCCTTTGCCAGCTTGAAAATAGTGGTCAGCGTCGGCTGCTGCTGTCCCAATTCCAAAATGCTGATGTAAGTCCGCCGCAGATCGGCTTCAAAGCCAAGCTGTTCTTGTGTCATTCCGGCTTCGACACGAAGCTTTCGCAACACCTTCCCAAATGCAACCGCAGCGTCCAAGGATTCCTCCCACTATTGGAGGAATTTCGCCGCATTGCTATGATCCTGTCGTCCTACAATTGTAGGAGTTCATCTTATTCACCCAAAATTGCCAGGGTTTTTCTATGTCTGAAACAGATGTTGAATACAAAGTGTACCGCCCGATCATTAGCAAACTGGCTGATGATGTCTGCCAATCCATTTCTCGATCCGTGATTCGGGCGCTACAAGCGATGAAACCTTCATTTGCATTGGGCGATTCCCTTGACGTCAAAAATGTTTGGGAAGAACTCTGCGTACTTATGAATGAAGGTGATTCAGATAGTCCAATCTGGGACGCATATATGTTTACGGTCGATCAGGCTGTCACTGGAGTTCTACTGGATAAGAAGCTTTCAGATTGGCAGCTTTGTGCGATCTGGATTGAGACCCAGCCAGGCATAGATTGGATTAGAGAGTTGGAAGGGGACGACGATGGATCGAGCTTTGATGGCCTGACTTGGTGTGAAGAAGATGTTGTTGAGTACATACGAAGAGAATATGTTTGTCGTGTAGCAATGGATTGGTCGAATCAACGTCTACGACATTACTTCGATAGCAGGTTCCAGCCAGATGAACCTTGGTAGGGGTAATTCGAGGGGGCTAATTTGCCGTGATCTGAACTGAACGATGACGCTAAATCCGTTACCTGTACTAATCCAGACATGATCTAACAATGATTGTAAGATTTGAATTTCCGCAATCCGACTTGGTTCAGTTATTGATGCGCTTGCACTTTGAGGTCGCATGTCGGCCAGAAGCGGACGAGCTAAAACTTCCCCTATAGTTGAATAAATCACTCAAAATACGCCAGCTATTATCTGTTCGTACTATCATTACAAATGCGGAAAGACAGCTTGAGCACATCTTAATGAATCAGGCAGTTACAACAAATAGGCATGCTCTGCGATTATCAATATATGGACGGTTGGTCAATTGAATAATTGTTGGGCGCCACAGTCCTTCTGCACTGCATTCGAATAGATTCCAAAGGACAAAAATGGAACCACTCCGTCGAGGCGCTATAGAAGAACTAAAGAGAAATCTCAATCGAGGATTTCTTTCATCCCACTCCTTCTTGCTGGAATGCAATCTTCCAGATGGAACAGCAGTAGAGCTGATCTACGGAGACCGACCGGAGTATTATTTGAAGCTATTGCATCCCCAGTCTCAAGCCAATCCTACGAGCTCTTGGAAAACGCAAGAATCCCCAGGGCGCCATTTTTTGGCATTAGAAACATATGACCATCCACGTTTCGATCAAGCGTGGAGTGCTGTTTACGGCTGGGTTGATCGAGTGTGCGAAGAAATCGTGCTCGAAGCTAAAGCTAGCTCTGGCTCAACTCTGCTTGACGAACTTCGCCAAAATGTTTCTGACACTGCCGATAGTCTTCTTGAGCCAGAGAAACCATTTACCGAGGAAGAGCTCGAAGACTGGTCGCAGCAGCTATTGAGGCTTCTTGCACGTATGCAGGAACTTGAACAGGAAAACGAAATACAACGCGGCAGGGTTGATCAACTTACTCGCGAGTTAGAGCAACTGAAAAAGCAAGGAACGACCGTGCCTAAACGTACTTGGCTAAAAACTGCCGGGAATAAGGTTCTGGATCTTCTCGACACAACATCCAAGTCCGCACTAAAGGCATTAGCAGAAGGCGCAGTAAAGGCTCTACTAGAACATAAGCCATAACATGCACCCAACCCATGTTACGGACGCTGCGCAATGAAACCGCGCAGCGCTAATTATGTCAGACGTTAGGCCGCAGGAAATGGATCCACAGATAGAGTCCGCAGTCACATGGTTTCGACGAATCTACTTCGACGGGATCCCGACCCTACTACAGTCAAACCAAACAGCATTCCTGTCTTTTCTCTGCGTCGTCGCTGCTACCGACGCCGTTGCTGGATACCGATACCCTACCAAGTCCGAGGATCGGTTCACACAGTTCGTCACGGACTACTTTCCAGCTGCCTACAAGCCGCATGCGCACAACTTGTACATCTTTCGTTGCCGCATGCTGCATAACTTCTCGCCTGCCCATTTTACATTGGTACATGCACAGCCCGCGCTACATCTTCAACCCTCTGCGATCGGTGACCTTATTCTGGATGACGGCTTATTCTTCAGTCACATGCAAGAGGCTGCAGAGAAGTACTTCCTCGAGCTGGCGACCTCTCCCACCCTTCAGGGCGAGATCATCGTCCGCCTCAACAATCTTGCCCAGGGCGGTGCGATCTGGGGGCGAGATTAGCGGTGTTATCACTTCTGCGGCCTAACCTATGTGTCAGATCAAATCTGGATTAGTACACGTTACCAAAGTCCCTAATCTCTAACTTTCTTTCAGGCAGTTTATGTAAAGATTTTTATACATCACACTTGCCTCCACTCCGCTCTTTTCTGCCTCAACGAGGATGTAATCCAGAGTGTATTTGTCCATTTCTAATGGTACATCGTCAGGATTAAAAGGTACGCCCTTGTCCTTGCAATTTAGTTCATGGAGCCACAACGCAAATGATTCACGCTTGGCAGGCAAGATGGATTCTAGCTTTTGAACGCGCCGCCCCAGGCTAGACATGACGCTTCTCCAATTCCGAAATACGCTGCTCTAGCTCTTGTGTTTCCAGGGTACGTCGGAATGTTTCAATCATCGCTGCTACTGCCGAACCTTCAGTTGGAGTGATCTCGCCGATGGCGACCTGATTCAGCACAGCCGCCATCGCGTTGACGGAGTCATTCATAGACTGAATTTCAGGGAGGGCTAGGCTGATAGGCTTGTCTTTCATGGGCGGAATGAGCCGCTCGATGCACAGCCGCAAGCATACAGAGTCGCCGTCCAACGCTTTTTCAATCACCTTGCGGATGACATTCTCGGACTCTGCCCCAATCAGCCCTTGAGCGATTTGCGTAGCCTTGTGGCGGGTTCCCTTGGGTTTGCCTGAAGGATTGCCGGATTGACCAGGCTTCCAGAGACTGCCTCTGCCTGATTTCTTGCCTGTATTTTCAGGTTTCATGACGCCTCCTGCTTATTCAAAACCGCTTCGTCTTGTCGGTATGGTTTGAGTACGCCTGACATTCAGGCCAGAGTAATTGGAGAATTGCATGCTTGCCCCATCGAAACAAAGCATGAATTCCCCAATGACCCCATTGCGATTTTTTCGAACCAGGACTTCTGCAAGTCCATTCCACTCGTCACTTGGGTTATAGATCTCCTCACGGTGAAGCATGATGACAATGTCGGCGTCCTGCTCAACTTCGCCCGAATCACGCAGATCACTTAATAGCGGTCGCTTATCATGCCGACCTTCTACGCCACGATTTAGTTGTGCCATGGCAACGATGGGAACCTTCAACTCCTTCGCCAAAGCTTTCAGGCTTCTGGAAATACTCCCAATCTCCTGTGTTCGATTGTCGCCAACGCCCCGCATCAGTTGAAGATAATCAATCACCACCAAACCCAATCCCCCCTGACGTTTTATTTTCTTTGCCTTTGATCTGACGTAACTTACGGTGGCAGCTGGACGGTCATCTACGACCAAAGGGATGGTGTCGATGATTCCAAGGGATGAAGCCAGGCGATTCCAATGCTCCTCGCTATCAGTACCAGTTCGCATTGCGTGCATAGGCACACCTGACTGGCTCGCCAGCACACGCATAGCAATCTCCCTTGATGTCATCTCAAGAGTAAAGAAAAGAACTGGAGCATTCTGACTTGCGGCAGAGAAAGCGAGGTTGCATCCCATAATGGTTTTTCCAACAGAAGGTCGTGCTGCCACGATGATCAGTTGCCCAGGCTCAAATCCACCTGTGATTTGATCAAGGTGACTGAAACCACTTGCCAGCCCTGAAAGCTTGGCTCCTCGTTCGCGCTTCTTCTCTATTTCAAGGATGGTGTCAGTAACCAAGTCCTTAAGCCTGACCGGATCACCGCCACGTTTTTCCGTTAGACGCGAGATTTCAGATTCAGCTTGAGACGCGATTTGCTCCACATCTAAACCATGAGCGGACATGCACTTATCAAGAAGATCACTCGCAACACGCATCAACCCTCGATAAACGGTTTTATCGTGAACAATCTCCGCATAGCGGCGGATGTTCGCAGAACCAGGGGTGTTCTGTGCCAATGCTCCCAAATAGGCAATGCCACCGATCTCATTTAGCTTGCCATGGGCTTCCAAAGCTTCAGCCACCGTCACAATATCGGCTGGTTTGCCCTGCTCGATCAATGAGGAGATTGATTCATAGATGTGCCGATGATCACTTGAATAGAAATCGTGACCAGTAAGAATGTCGCCAATCTTATCGTGGGCATCATTGTCCAGAAGCAGCCCACCCAGAACCGATTGCTCTGCTTCTGTTGAATGTGGGGACAATGGGAGGTCTAATTTCGCGTTCATGGGATTGCCCTTCGCGCCTGTTCACCGACCGTTGTCCATTGAGCAGAATCTCCTGGCTTGAAGTACCACAGCCTGTACCAATTTCCCCTGACAGCATTTCTAAAATGCGCACGCCAATCTTTTTTCCGTTTTTTCTCTTGCAGATATGCAGCTTTAAATTCTTGCCAGCAAACACGCAACATCTCTTCATCAATACCAACCTTGTTTGCATATTCGAATATCGGGTCATTTTCAGGAATTGGCTTCTCACCTAAAGTTTGGCATTGCTCGATAAATGTTTTAAGTGTTGCGCCATAGCTCTTGCTTATCTTCTTTTCATTAGGGGATCGGAGCGCTTGCGAACTATCTTTGATGGTTAATGATGGTTCTATGATGGTTTGGGTGTCATGGGTGACACCCGTAAATGTCGCCATATGACACCCCTCTACGTCCTGTATGACACCCGTCTCCCTGCTAGGGGTGTCATTGGATACACCCGTCAGGTTATGGACAATAATCTGGTATTTCCTAGTAGTGCCAGGCGAGCCGCCAAAATTATTGCCGATAACTTTCACAAAGCCATCATCAATCAACTTGTGAACAAGTCTTTGTGTATGACGCTCCTTGAGGCGGATTTTTCTAGCAATGGCCGCAATGGATGGATAGCAACGCCCCTCATCGTCACTCCAATCAGCCAGCGCTAGCAGGGAAAGTAACTCCGCGCCGCCCCCTGGATAGAACTCCCAGACTTTTGACATGATGCGTATCGACATTTCATTTAGTCCCGGGCTTAATCTCGCCAAGTTGATTGGCGTGGTTGATCAAGACACCCTTTATGACCCAAGATTTACAAGTTGGACACAGTTCGTCAGGGTGAACTACGGGAAGACCGCACTTGCAACTAAAACTTGCATCAGGTCTTTCTACTCTAGAGGGCAAGGTAATCATTACCCTTCCCCTTGCTGACTAGCCTCAATTCGGGATTGAGCCCATGCCTCAACATCTGCAACAGACCACACCGACACATTCGGCGAGAGCTTAATCTGACGAGGAAATGTGCCCTGCTTGATCCAGTTCCAAATAGTTGAACCTGACACACCCAGATAGGCTTTAACTTGTGGAAGACGGTAGAACTTGGTGGGGTGTTGCGTGGTGTTTTGATTGCTTGCTTGCGACATGTTTCACTCTCCTTGTGTGGTTGAACATGCCGCCAGATTACGAATTACTTCTGGCAAAACCCCTTTCGACGGAATTTACGACCATAACTGCTTGTTTTTAATTTGCTTTTATTAATTAACGTAAGTGCCTCCGCTACGGCATTTAAGGTAATGGATGGCTCTATTTTTCCATTAGTCCATCCATTGTCTTCAAGGAAGGTTGCCTTAAAAATTAGGTTGCCTTCGTCATCCTCGCCATCAACGTTAGAGTCATGGCGCAACTCATCAAATAAATCTTTGGCGGTATAGTCTTCACAACCGTGAGAGCGAAGATATCTAATTTTCTTTTCTATCCAATCAATGTGTGGCTGGCTACCTTTAGGGCGCCCTCCCTTTCTGCCAGCCATTGATGCTGTACGGCTTATCAGGTAGTTGCGCAATTCAGTATTACGCAATATTCCAGCGATAAACATACCGGAAGCGCTCGCAGCTGATGACCACAGCAGCTTCTTTAGGTTTTCAATTTCGCTCACCGCTGCATCTGATGCTGGCTCCTGTATGGAGAAATTTGCCTTGTTGCGGTCGAACAAAACAACTTCTCGCATCGCATTAATAATATGCGGCATTAAAAATCCTTCGATCCTTTCGCCGCATTCATTACTCAATTTAAGAAACTCCGCCTCTAAATGTGCATCCTTTAGTGACTTCGCTCGAACTCGTGCAGGGGGCAGTTTATTTTTCATTGGAGTGAGAATTCATGCCGACATTAAAATAGGGTGGATGCGATTTCTCTCGTAGCATTAGGCAGTCTTTAGAGTCACTACATTTGGAGAATTCAGAATCGCGTCAAGCCAGTCCCCGAGCTTGAACCAGGCGTCACGTTTTTCTTCCGCATAGTCATCAAGAAGATAGACACGATCCACCTTCGTACCAATTACATGGTTCTGGCAAAGATTGATTACATCCCGATGCACTTTAAGCTTTTGCATTTGAGTAGCGCCTGTTCTTCGCAGATCATGGGGCGTCCATTCCTGATCCCCGAGAGCCAAGCTGTTGTTTTCGACACGGCAAGCCAGCTTCTTTGTTCGTTGCTTAAATTTGGTTTGCCTGTCACCAATCTGTTTGCTTGCCGACTTCAAATCCACACACCCGTCTTTATACCTGGCGGGGAAACACCATTTGCTGTCGCCGGTAAGTGAATGCAGCTCCTTAAAATGCCTTAATGAGAAGTCAGAGAGATATACCAGTTGATCCTTTTTCCTACCGCGCTCACCCTTGGTATTGGCTGCTGGGATAAACCATGTACGCTCATCAAAATTGACATGCTTCCATTCAGTCTGAAGCAGTTCACCAATCCGACATAAGGTGCTTAAACATAACCACATGGCAATCTGAACTTCTTTTTTGAGGGGGCGTTCAGTACCGTACTTATGTGGTGCATCGGCATAGTTTCGAGCAGTTTGGTCGAAGACCTCTTTTAGTTTCCGAATCTCTTCAATGCTCAATATGCGAGATCGTTCTTTTGTGTAATCCGAGGGAATGAGCTTATTGATCTCCACAAGCTCGGCAGGATTTCCATCAATCAAAAGTGGACGCCAAGGCTTCCGCTTTTCAGCCCACCGAAGCATCTGACCGATATCCTTCGAAAGCTCAACTGCGGTGGCATTTTTGCCAACTGCAATCAATTTTCGATAAACCTCACGAAGGTGATGCTCTGTAAGATGGCGCACTTCAATCTTCCCTAGTGCAGGAAGTGCGTGCTTTCCCAATGATTGCTTTAAGTACTTATTTCCATCTGCACGACTTACCCCATCCTTTATCCATGCATCGTAAAGGTCTTGGAAAGTTAAGGCTTCCGTCAGCCGTTGTTCTTCCTGTTGGATCGTTCGCTGGAGTTCCTGCTGTGCTTTTATCCGTTCTGCCTTCTTCTCCAACCGCGGATCTTTGCCATCCTTAACAGCCTGACGAGCCACATCTCGATTACGCCGAATTGAAGCAATGTCATTTGTGGGATACGTCCCGCAAGAGAACCAAGCGGATTTTTCTTGCCAACGGAATATGTATAGAAAGCGTATAGATACAGCCCCATCAGCCGAGACTCGCACTTCACCCTGCAACCCCTCCCCGTCACTCAACCTGTCACCTTTCCAATCCGCCGTGACAGCATCAAGCTCTTTAACAGTCCATTGACCGCCTTTTCCTTTTTTGGGGTATCGTGTCATGCCAGCCTTGAGGTCTATACAAAGGTCTATACAAAAAACTGGCTTGGATTATATTCCTCTGGACTACACCAGACAAACAACCAAAAATATATTTAACGTAACATAATGATTAATATATCGGTTTACCGATATTTATCGTCCAACGCAATCCAGCGGAATACTATTTGGAAATTTACGTTAAGTTGCTACGAACCAAGGGGTAAGGAGTTCGAATCTCTTCGGGCGCGCCATATAAAACAAGGGGTTACATCTTAATCGTTGTAACCCCTTGTTGTTTTTATACTGCTCATGGATAAATCCAGAAGTCGCTTTTTACAGCATGAAATCAGAGATATTTTCAACCAACTCTGCATTTGGGTTCGCCGAATGATGTGCAAGATGATGCGAGAGCTAGCCAGATAGCTGGAGACAGAAGGAACCATTCTAAAGGGTAATGTGTCCCTGCCAATGAATGAAAACGCCACAACCTTTCGGAAGTGGCGTGTTTACTGGTGGTGATGGGGGGACTTGAACCCTCGACCTACGGATTATGAATCCGTCGCTCTAACCAGCTGAGCTACATCACCTAAAAACGAAAGGCGCAATTCTATTGTCTCGGCACAGACTTGTCAAAATTAGACGTTAAACAGGAAGTTCATGACATCACCATCCTGTACGACATACTCTTTTCCCTCAGCACGCATTTTTCCTGCCTCCTTGGCACCTTGTTCTCCACCGCACGCAATGAAATCGGCATAAGCTATGGTTTGCGCACGAATGAATCCTTTTTCGAAATCAGTGTGGATTACACCTGCAGCCTGCGGTGCAGTATCACCCTTGTGAATTGTCCAGGCACGTACCTCCTTCACCCCGGCAGTAAAATAAGTCTGCAAGCCCAGCAAGTCGTAAGTGGCTCGAATGACACGATTCAGCCCCGGCTCTTCAAGTCCCATCTCGGCAAGAAACATGGATTTGTCTTCTTCCTCAAGATCGGCAATCTCCGACTCTATTTTTGCGCAGATGGCAACGACCGGCGCATGTTCCTTCTTCCCCAGTTCATCCAATTTGTTCAGCAACGGATTATTACTGAAGCCATTTTCTTCGACATTGGCGAGGTACATGACCGGTTTGACAGTAATCAGACACAAGGGCTTGATGATTTGCAACTGGTCCGCATCGAGGCCTAACGTTCGAACTGGCAGGCCCTGATCGAGATGTTTTTGTACTTTGTCCAGCACGGCGCAGAGTGCCTGTGCCTCCTTGTCCCCGGATTTTGCCTTTTTGCTTTCACGTGCAACGCTGCGCTCAACCGTTTCCATATCGGCCAGTGCGAGCTCCGTATTGATCGTGTCAACGTCGGCCAATGGGTCCACCTTGCCCGCAACATGCACGATGTTGCCATCATCAAAGCATCGTACTACGTGGACAATCGCGTCCGTTTCCCGAATGTTGGCAAGGAATTTGTTACCCAGCCCTTCTCCCTTGGAGGCTCCCGCCACCAGACCAGCAATGTCGACAAACTCGACAATGGCATGCTGTAATTTTTGAGGCTTGACGATTTCGGCAAGAGCATCGAGTCGTTTATCAGGGACTTCTACAATGCCGACATTCGGTTCTATGGTGCAAAACGGGTAGTTGGCCGCTTCAATTCCAGCGCGGGTAATGGCGTTGAACAGTGTGGATTTACCTACGTTCGGCAGCCCGACGATTCCGCATTTCATAATTCAGTGCCCTTCTGTTTTGTGTGCAACTTCAACATGGCTGCCTCGAAGCTGCCTTCAAGCAGCATGGGCAGCAGTTTTGCGCTGTTGTCGATATTGTTATCAATCAACTCGGATTCTTCTTTCATGGGTGGCTTGAGCACGTAATTGACCACCTCACTCTTTTCACCGGGATGCCCGATACCAATTCGCAGGCGCCAGTAGTCGGCCGTGCCCAGTTGGGTTGAGATGTCTTTGAGACCGTTGTGTCCGCCATGACCTCCACCACGCTTGAGTTTGGCTACTCCCGGCGGCAAGTCGAGTTCATCATGTACCACCAGAATGCGGTGTGGTGTGATGCGGTAAAACCTGGCAATGGCAGCAACAGCGCGACCGCTTGCATTCATAAAGGTCATGGGTTGAAGCAGCCAGCATTCGCGGGAACCTTCCCTCAAACGACCCGCACGAGCAAAAAATTTGCTTTCGCCGGACATGCTGACGCGATGCGCCCGGCAAATCTCGTCGACCCACCAGAAGCCTGCATTATGCCGCGTTTGCTCGTACTCATTGCCGGGATTACCCAGTCCGACAATCAGTTGTATGCCCTGATCCATCAATTATCCAGAAAAGAAAACGCGCGTCCCAGCAAGCCGGAACGCGCGCATTGCTTCACCCCAGTGGACTTATTCCGCCTCAGCTTCTTCGGCAGCAGCCACCCCACCTCTCGGCACGGTCACAGATACGACGGCCGCATCATCGCCATGAGCAAGCTTGACGAACTCGACGCCTTTAGGCAGCTTGATTTCAGACAAGTGAACGGTTTGACCAGCTTCCATCTTTCCGAGATCCACCTCAATAAACTCCGGCAGGTTCTTGGCCAGGCAACTCACATCGGCTTCAGTCATGATATGAGTCACGATTCCGCCATGCAGTTTCACGCCAGGGCAAACTTCAACATTGGTGAAGTGCAGCGGCACCTTGACGTGGATTTTCTCGGTTGCGCTCACACGCTGAAAGTCGATATGGGCAATTTCGGTGCGTACCGGATGCATCTGATAGTCCCGCAACAGCACCTGTTCCTTCTTGCCATCCAAATTGAGGTTAAGGATGGAGGCATGGAAGGCTTCGTGACGGAATTGCAGAAACAAGGCTTTGTGATCAAGTTCGATGCTAACGGCACCCTTGTCACCGCCATAAACAATACCCGGCACTTTGCCAGCGCGACGCAGGCGGCGGCTCGCTCCGGTCCCCTTGGTGTCACGCTTGTTGGCGATAATTTCGATTTGCATTATTGATACTCCTAAAGTTAAAAATACCACCCGCGACCAGGTGGTGTTTATTCATGATCCGCTGCCTCTGCCGACAGCCAATCACTGAATACTGTCGACTGCTAATCCATAAACAACGAACTGACCGAGTCTTCCCGGCTGATACGACGTATCGTTTCCGCCAGTAATTCGGCAGCGGAAAGCTGGCGAATCTTGGGACTTCCGGCCGCTTCATCACGCAACGGGATGGTATTGGTCACAACCAGTTCATCCAGTACCGAGTTATTGATTCGATCAACTGCTCCCCCGGACAGAACCGGGTGTGTACAGTACGCGACCACCTTCATTGCACCATGCTCTTTAAGTGCATTGGCCGCCTCACACAGGGTGTTGGCCGTATCCACCATGTCGTCCATGATGACGCAAGTACGACCTTCGACTTCACCGATAATGTGCATGACTTTGGCCACATTGGGTTTGGGACGTCGTTTGTCGATGATGGCCAGATCAGAATTAAGCTGTTTTGCCAGCGCACGGGCACGAACCACCCCACCGACGTCAGGCGAAACCACTACCAAATTCGGATAATTAAGCTTCCATACATCGCCCAGCAAAATAGGGGTAGCATAGATATTGTCAACTGGCACTTCGAAAAAACCCTGAATCTGATCAGAGTGCAGATCCATGGTCAGCAGTCGATTGACACCGACCGAGGTCAGCATGTTGGCTACCACCTTGGCCGTAATAGCTACGCGGGCGGAGCGAGGACGGCGGTCCTGGCGCGAATATCCGAAATAAGGTATGGCAGCGGTAATGCGGGCGGCAGAGGACCGGCGCAGAGCATCGACCATGACCATGACTTCCATGAGGCTGTCGTTTGTTGGATAACAGGTTGATTGCAGCACAAAAACATCCTTGCCGCGCACGTTCTCCAGCAACTCGACCATCACCTCGCCGTCACTGAAGCGGCCAACCGTGGCTTTGCCCAGATCGATGTTGAGGTGGCTGACCACCTCTTCGGCAAGCCTGGGATTGGCATTGCCGGTAAACACCATCATTTCCCCGTTAGCCACGGCGCGTCCTCTTTGCGTTAGCGTTAAAAAAACAAAAAGCGCGTAGTCTTGCTACACGCTTTTCTTAATGTATGGCTGGGGAGGAAGGATTCGAACCTTCGCATGCCGGAATCAAAATCCGGTGCCTTAACCAGCTTGGCGACTCCCCAATTGTTCATTTGCATTTCCATAGAGTGGATGATGATCCAACCCGCGCGCTGCAAATCCGCGCATTCCTTCCGGTTTTCTGGCGACCACCTGTTCGGCAGCCTCCATATTCGGCAATTCAACAAACACACTTGCGCCGGATCCACTCATACGGGCATCGCCAAACTGCTTGAGCCAATCAAGGCTGGATGCCACTTCCGGATACATTCTGCACACTACCGGCTGAAGGTCATTATGACCGAAGCCACCGGAAAAGGCCGACATTTTCGCGGGTAACGAGTTTCTTGTCAAATCTTCCTGGGCGAACACTGTCGGGGTCGACACATGCACAAGGGGAGTCAGTACGGCATAGCTGGCAGGTGGAAGCGAAATTGGCTGCAAATCCTCACCTATCCCCTCTACCCAGGCATTCTGGCCAAAAACAAAAAAAGGGACATCCGCTCCCAGATGCAGCCCCAACTCAATCAGACTGGATCTTGAAAGGTCGAGCCCCCACAGTCGATTGAGCGCCAGCAATACTGTTGCAGCATTGGAACTTCCACCACCGAGCCCACCACCCATCGGAATGCGTTTTTCTATCGAAATATCGGCACCCAACTGACATCCTGTTTTCATTTGCAGAAGCCGTGCCGCCCGTACCGCCAGATCATGGCTTTCCGGTACGCCAGAAACCACGTTAGTACGACGTATGACACCGTCATGACGAATGCCGATTTCGATCGTATCGCCAAAGTCCAGCAATCGAAATACAGATTGCAACAGATGAAATCCGTCCGGCCTGCGACCTACAACATGCAGGAACAAATTCAGCTTTGCCGGGGAGTGATAGGATTGCAAGGTCGGATCAAGCGCTAGTCGGTACCAGTCTGCCAGTCCTCAATGACCAGTTTTAAATCAAGCTTTGGGCTCTTCAGCACCATTTTTGACGGCAGTTCGCTCTGATACGAAGGGTACTCAATGTCCCATCCATTCTGATGAAGACGCAAAATCCTGCCAAGATCATCCCATGCCAGAATTTCAAAATCGCCATGACCCGGCCGCCCCAGCACCCAATCAGACAGACCTGCCATCGGCAAACTCCAACCGAGTGTTTTCTGGGTTAACGCCTCGGCATCCTTGGCCTGATAGGTTTTCTGGTCGCTGGTTGTCAGCGTCACACTGTCTGCATCGGAACTCAGTTGCCCCAGTTGGGTCCCGAGCGGTGAATAAAAAGCAATATCATCCCCATCAGGACGATGATGCCAGCGCATGCTACCGGAAAACCCCTTGGTTTGAGTCAGCACCGCAATACGCCCAACGATGGTAAAGCGATTGATTTCGCTCATTTTTTGCAGATGCGGGCGATAAGCCGCCGGTTCCACCTGTTTTTGCTGCAACGGCATCGCAACACATCCCGCCAACATCAGTGCCGGAAGATATCGTAATTTCACTGTTGAAATTTCTTGGTCGTATTCTGTAATGTCTCATTTTCGGGAAACGCCTGTAGTGCACCTTCCCAAGTTCTGAGCGCTTCATCGTGACGCCCCTGCTTCCAGAGCACCTCCCCCAGGTGTGCGGCGACCTCGGGATCCGCCTGCACGGCATATGCACGCTGGAGATAATCCACCGCTTGTGACAGCTGGCCTTGCCGGTACTTGACCCAACCCATACTGTCGAGTATGAAATAGTCATTAGGATTCAATGACAAGGCCTTCTCAATGAGCTTCTGCGCCTCATCCAGCCTTTCATTGCGATCAGCCAGAGAATACCCAAGCGCATTGTAGGCGTGCCCCATATCGGGTTTAAGCAGAATCAACTTGCGCAGCTCACGTTCCATGATCTCGAATTGCCCAACCCGTTCTGCCACCATAGCATAGTCATATACCATGTCCGGGTTGTTCGGCAGGTTATCGATTGCATCTTTAAGGAGATCAAAAGCCTCCTGAAATCGCTTGGCCTGCACCAGCCAGCCAGCCTCGGCCTGAATGGCTGACGCACGCTGCTCGTTTGTGAGGTCGGGCAACTCCTGAATTTGTCGGCGTGCCTCATCAAGTCTGCCCTGCCGGGCAAGTATGCTGGCAGAACGTAGTTGTGCATCCAGAAATTGCGGACTATCCCTTTCCACCTTGGCATACCATGTCTGAGCATCCTTGTCCTGCATACGCCGCTCCGCCACCTGGCCAAGATACAGTTTGACCTGGTCGGACTCCTTAAAGTTAAGCTCCAGGGCTTTCAGAAAGTGTGATTCGGCCCTGACAAAGTCCTCCATCTGCACATTCAGCAAGCCGACAACCACCTGAATTTCAGGATTATCCGGTGCTACTTCAATCAATTTGTCAAACTGCTCTCGAGCCGTTTCGAACTGTTTCTCGTTAACCAGCAGTCGCGCATATGCCAGCCGAACTTCATTGGCCTGAGAATTGACTTCCAGAAACTGATTGTAAAAATCCAGCGAGTCTGCGACGGATTTTCGTTGCAGAACCTGCCCCTTTAGTAACGCAGCAGGCTCCCAGCCCGGGTTGAGCCGATCAGCCACCTGAAGTTCGGAAAGCGCAAGCTTGTCATTGCCGGCGCTCCATGCCGAATGGGCCAGTGCAAAATGGGATTCGGCAATATCCGCATAAGGCCTGGCCAGTTCCTGCATCAGTTTCAAGGCACCCTGCTTGTCGCTGGTACGGGAAATCATGCCGACCAGATACATGAAGACATTCCCCTTGTCTTCTTCGGCAGCAATCAACCTTTGCAAATGGGGGCGAAGCTCACTGATTCGCCCAGAGACCATCAGTAACTGTGACAGGGTCTGGTTAGCTTCGTTTGAATCAGGTTCCAGTTCGGCCCACAACCTGGCTGCTCTAATGGCTATTTGAGGCTGGTTACCGTAAATGGCGGCTTTTGCCGCACGTTCCGCTAGTCGGACATCACGGGTCGACTGGGCCAGATCAAACAATGCAGCACTTGCCAGGCCGGCATCCCCTCGTTGACCGGCAATTTCACCCACCAGATATTTATATACGAATTCAGCGCTTAATCCATCTTCATTCCTTGCTGCCTTTTTGGGGCCGTCCGCACCGGCGGGGGTTACAGCCAGAACAAAAAAGAAGGTGATGATTATTTTTCGATACATGAAAGGCTTCCAGGGAATGGATCGGTAACTGTGACCATGGCGCGAGGACAAGGTTTCGTATAGTATAGGCGAGCGTTAAAGAATGTCACAAGCATGAACCTTATTCTGTTTTTGGCGTCCACAACGCAGCCGGCACGCTTGACATCTGTCAGGCGTTTTTTTAATTTAGCAGCCCTTTTCCAATCCGGTATTTAAACCGGCAATCACCAGACTATGATGGATAACGTCACTGTAGAAGTCAGTGCGCTCAGCCGCAACTATGGCAGCAATGCCGCCGTGAGCGAAGTGAGCTTCAATTTGAGCAAGGGCGAAGTGCTCGGGTTTCTCGGCCCGAATGGCGCGGGAAAATCCACGACCATGAAAATGCTCACGGGCAATCTGGCACCAACCTCTGGTAGCGTGAAAATATGCGGGATTGACATCATCGAGCAACCCAAGGCAGCCAAGGCCCTGATCGGATATCTTCCAGAAACTCCTCCGCTGTATAAAGAGTTGACGGTAGATGAAATGCTCTCGCTTTCCGCACGCCTGCACGGCGTGGCCCGCAAAGGCGTCCGTAAAGCCGTACAGACAGTGAAGGAGCGCTGCGGACTGACCGAAATGAGTGGACGGCTGATTGACAACCTGTCCAAAGGATTCCAGCAACGCGTCGGAATTGCCCAGGCTATCATTCATAATCCGATGGTCGTCATTCTTGATGAGCCGACTGTCGGTCTCGACCCCATCCAGATTCGCGACATCCGTTCGCTGATCAAGGAGTTGGGCGGCGAGCACAGTGTGATTCTATCCACCCACATTCTGCCCGAAGTAGAGATGATCTGTGACCACGTTCAAATCATCCACAAGGGGCAACTGGTCTTCAACGGCACAATCGACGTGTTGAAACAGCAGCGACATGGCAACCGCCTGCTGCTGGGTATGCGCAACCCTCCAGCCAAAGAGGAATTGCTCGGTATCGAAGGGGTCGTCAGCGTTGAAGCGGCGAGAGATCAATTGCTTCTTGTGCGTCATAGCGAAGGTTTCTCCCCCGCAGAAGGCATCGTGCAAGCCGCTGTTCGGAACAACTGGGGGTTGTACCAGATCAGCCCGGACCAGACGACGCTGGAAGAAGTGTTTGTCCAGCTCACTCATCTGGAAGTTTAGCAACCGTTTCCATAGGCCCTCATCATGATTTTCACACTCGCCGGCAAGGAATTGCGCAGCATGTTTTCATCCCCGATGGGATGGATCATTTTGGCGCTGCTCCAGTTTATCTTTGGCACTTTCTTTCTGGTCGGCATCGACCAGTATTTTCAGACCATGTCTGGCGCCATCCGTCCGGAACAGCGCCAGGGCGTCACCGAATTTGTCGGGCATAGCGTATTCAGTTCGGCTTCGTTCATCATGCTGTTTGCCGTACCGCTGCTGTCGATGAGGCTCATCAGCGAAGAACGCAAGAATCAAACACTGACGTTTTTGTTCAGTGCGCCTTTGTCCCTGACTGAAATCGTACTCGGAAAATTTGTTGGCCTGGTCAGTTTCCTGACCTTGCTGATCGCCATCATCGGCGCAATGCTTTCCACACTCAACCTGTGGTCGGAACTGGACTATGGCTATTTGATTGCCAACTTGCTGGGGTTGTGGCTGCTGGTCGCGAGCTTTTCCGCACTGGGCGTATTTGTCTCCAGCCTGACACAACACCCGATTGTTGCCGCCATCATTACGTTTGTTTCACTGTTCGCACTGATGATTCTGGATTATTTCTTTGCCAGCGAACCCAATAGCATTCTCAATACATTGTCACTGTTCCGCCATTTCGAGCCATTTTCGCGCGGTCTGCTCGACACGCGGGATGCAGCTTATTTCCTGCTGTTCATCCTCACCTTTCTCACTCTGACAGTGCGACGCCTCGATGCGGATCGCCTGCGCGGATAGACTTTTTGTAGCCCTCATTATGAAAATCAACCGCAAACTTCGCTTCCAGCTGTTCATGCAGAACAGCATTTTCGTCATCCTGTTTTTGAGCCTGATCGGTCTAGTCGGCTACCTGTCTCAGGAATTTCACCTTTCGCGCGACATTACCCAAAGCACTCGAAACACTTTGACCGAAGGAAGCCGTAACGTGCTCAAACAGATGCAGGGAACGGTCAATGTCACCGTATATGCATCTGCTGATGACAATTACCGCAAAAGCATCGTCGATTTTGTTTCCCGCTACCAGCGTTCCAAACGGGATATCACTTTCAGATTCGTCAATCCGGCAGAAAATCCGAAGCAGGCACAAGAAGCCGGAGTGCGCGCAGAAGGCGAGTTCATCGTCGAATACAAAAGCAAGACTGAGCATCTGATGCCGCCGATCATCGAACAGGACATGACCAATGCCTTGGTGCGGCTGTCACGATCCAGTGCCCGCAATGTCATGTTCCTGGACGGTCACGGCGAACGCAGCCTGATCGGCCTAAAAAACCACGATCTCGGCGAGTTCGGCAAACAACTCGAGAAGAAGGGTTTCAAGCTATCCAACCCCGATCTGACGCTGTCTCCGGATGTACCTGCCAACGGTGCCATGCTGGTCATCGCAAGTCCGCAGATGGACATCCCGGAACTTGAAGTCAAGAAAATCCGTAAGTACGTGGCTGATGGCGGGAATCTGTTGTGGCTGATCGATCAGGAATCCATGCACGGGCTGACTCCAATTGCCGAACTGCTGGGATTGCAACTGACTCCGGGCGTCGTGGTCGACCCTGCCGCAGCGCAATATGGCGGTGACTACAAGATGGCTTTTGCCGTCCAGTATGGTGAACATGCCATTACGCAAAGTTTCAGCTTGCGCACTCTGTTCCCGTTAGCCAGGCAGATCGATGCCAACGGCCAGGACATGGGATGGAAAATTTCTCGTCTGATCGATGTTGCCGCTACCGGATGGCTCGAAACCGGCAAACTGGATGAAAAACTGAAATTCGATGCAAAAACCGATATCGGCGGCCCAATCAATATCGCCGTGGCGCTGGAAAGAAAGGTGGAGAACAAATCCCAGCGCATCGTTGTAGTCGGCAGCGGTGGTTTTCTTGCCAACACATTTATCACCAATGGTGGCAACCTGGATCTTGGCATCAATATGGTCAATTGGCTGGCAGGGGATGACAGCCTGATCACCATTCAGCCAAAACCATTGAAAGACGCCAATGTGGTAATTCCCACAACCACCAGCGGCAAACTCGTCGCCATGCTGGTGTTTTTCGGTTTCCGTCTGGGCCTGCCTATCCTGCTGCTGATTATCGGCGTGATGATCTGGCTCAAGCGCCGCAAGAGATAACCATGAAATCGCGCTGGATTCTTAATTTGGTTCTGTTGCTCATGGTGGCAAGTATTGCGGCCTTTCTTTATCTTCGCCCCAAGCCGGCAGATCCTGCAACGACACCCACTTACACGGTATCGACACTCGACCCCAATGCATTCTCCCGCGCCAGCATCTCACTGCCTGGACGGGCACCCGTGGTACTGGAGAAGAAACTGGGCCGCTGGACCATGTTAGCGCCTTATCAGGCACGCGCGGATCTGGCAATGGTCGGACGTATCCTTTCCATTGCCGGCGCCACCACCAAGGAGAAATTTCCCGCCTCGGATCTCGTACGTTTCGGTCTCGACAATCCGTCGCTCAAGATCAGACTGGATGATGAGGAATTCAGTTTCGGCATGTATCATCCGGTTACCGGCGACCAGTTTGTGGCATACAAGGACTCCGTTTATGTTCTGCCAACCGTTTTTTCGGAAGGGGCGTCCACCCAGCCGCTGGAGCTTCTCGACAAGCGTGTACTGAACGACGAAGAACAGCAGATCGTTGGCTTCGATTTTTCCAAGCTTGAGCAGTGGGAACCAACCGGTCTGACGCTGGATATGCAGGCAGATGGCAAGTGGAAGGTCATGCCGGAAAAAGGCAAATATGCTCAGAACGATATCAATGATTGGTTTCAGTCCAATTGGCAGAACATTGCCGCCAAATCGGTCGAGCCATGGAATTCTGATCGTCAGCCTCATCCATATGTGACATTAAAACTCAAGAACGGGAAAACTCTTCGGCTGGACAAGATTCAGGAGTCGCCAGAATTGTTGCTGGCCAGAGAAGACCTGCAGATGCTTTATCACCTTCCACAAGATGCCGGCTTTGTCATGCTAAACCCCCCGGCCGGGTTCCGTCCGGAGTAATTTCCGGTGCCTGAACTACCCGAGGTCGAAATCACGCGGCGCGGGTTGCTTTCCCTGAGCGGACAACGCGTTACAAGTGTCGAAATCCGCAACCCGGCACTGCGCTGGCCAATCCCTTCAGACTTGCCAAACATACTTCCCGGCCAGCGATTTCTTGAACTGACCCGTCGCGCCAAGTACATCCTGATCCGTTGCGAACAAGGCACTCTGGTTTTTCACCTCGGCATGTCAGGTCGCGTTTGCCTGCTTGAAAAATTCGACCCCCCTGGCAAACATGATCATATCGACATCACGTTTGAATCGGGCACCATTCTCCGCTTGCGTGATCCGCGACGCTTTGGCGCAGTGCTGTGGACCCCCGGAAGACCGGAAAATCTTCATCTTCTTGCATCACTGGGTGCCGAGCCTCTGGAAAGCCCCTTCAATGGAACTTACCTCCACCAGGCTTTGCGTTCCCGTGGGACACCGATCAAAAACGCCATCATGGATAGCCATCTTGTTGTCGGGGTGGGGAATATATATGCCAGCGAGTCCCTGTTCCGGGCCCGCGTCCATCCTGCAACGGCAGCAAAAAAATTGAGTCTGGCGCGATGCCGGCGACTTACAAAAGAAATCAAGGCCACATTGGCTGAGGCTATTGAAGCAGGTGGCAGCAGCCTGCGGGATTTTTTTGGAGTCAGTGGCAATCCGGGATATTTTCAACAGATGTATTTTGTATATGGTCGCAGTGGGCAGCCCTGCCGACACTGTGGCAGTCTCATCAAAAACATTCGGCTTGGCCAGCGCTCCACTTTTTTCTGCCCCACTTGCCAGCGCGCATGAATCACTCTTCCCTGCAACAGGCCCTTGCTGCCTGAAATAAACTCGCCACAATCGGAATTCTTTCGGTTCACTCCAAGTACCCTGTTGAATTGACCGCCTGGAAATCGACAATAGTCGCCAGATAATCCGAACCCACCAAACGGCAAATCCAGACTTTTCTGTCATGTACGGGGATGTTTTTATCCTTGTGCGCGAATAAATGATGACTGGTCCTTAAGGCCTTTCATCGCGCCTATCTTCGCGAATGCCTTCTTCCGAAGGGCCATAAAAATGGAAGCCAGAGTAGATGCCAGATGTCGGCATTCCGGGGTGACCCCGGAGATTTCATCCCATTAAGAATTCAACAATAAACGAACCGTCTTTACATGAATATTGCCTGCATATTTATTATCGCCGTGATGCTTGCCTGCATGCACCCATCAGCCTATGCAGACAGTATCTTCAATATGTCTATCGAGGAGTTACTGCAGGCGGAAATTGTCAGTTCGACCTCAAAAATGTCTCAAAAAGTGACTGAAACCCCTTCCGTCACTCGCGTCATCAAGGCGCAGGACATCAGACTCCACGGATGGAAAACACTTAGCGAAGCGCTCAATTCCTTGCCTGGTATATCGGTGGTCACCAATCGTTACTACGATTTCATCGGGGCACGGGGCGTTGTTCTTCCTGATGACCACAACACACGCTACCTGATGGTCATTGATGGCTCACCTATCAATGATGCCCTTCTGGAATCCGCTTTCATTGGAGATGCGTTTCCGATTGATATGGCTTTGATTGATCGAATCGAATATGTCCCGGGCGCCGGATCAGTTGCCTATGGCACGAACGCCATGCTGGGCACGATCAACATCACGACCAAATCCGCAAGAGGCCAGAACACGGCAGAAGTCGAGGCAATGACTGATTCCTCGCGGCGGACAGGCCTTCGCGGCACGGTTTACCGAACACTCGAAAACGGTGCCGCTATCCTAATTTCTACCACCGGCATTCATCAATTGGGCCAAGATCAAAAATATCGGGATGCTATAGGGCTCAAGTTTGAATTAAACGGGCAACTCACCCAGGACGGGATCGCGCACGATCTGGACACCACTCGGAACCAACAGTGGTATGCAAAGCTTGAAAAGGACGGACTCAATCTATCTCTTGTATGGAGTGATCGCACCAATCACCCATCAACCGCACCCCATGGCGCCAATTTCGACGATCCCGCCATGAAAATTCAGGACCAGATCTTTGATCTGGCTGCCAGTTATTCCGGGGAGATTTCACGCGGCATCAATGGTTACGGCAATCTCACCTACATGAGTTACAAAAACCTGATCACTACTCCTCGCGTCGAATTTCATGCTCCTTACGATCGTTATCTGACCATTCAGGACTCCTACGCCAAGCGCTGGTTTGCTGAAGGGCGGCTCACATTCACGCAATGGGAAGGGCACCAGACTGTCATCGGAATCGATCTGATCAAGGAAATCAGAAACGACCTCACAAACGAAAATGATCAAAACGAAATCATTTACAGAAATCGTCAAACGGACACCCGTTTCGGATCATATCTGCTGGATGAGTGGGCGCTATCAGAAAACTGGAAGCTTCATGGCGGCATCCGCCTTGATCACTCTGCGACATGGGGAAATCATTTCAGTCCTCGATTGGGGCTGACCTGGCAAGCCACGCCTGCACTTAGCGTAAAGGCAATCGCCGCAAAAGCATTTCGCAATCCCAATCCGGATGAAGCTCGCGCAGGAATAAACCCCGTAAAAGCCACCCCGGCTCGTTTTGAACTCCTCAGCAATCCGTCCTTGAAATCAGAGTCTGTGGATTATGGTGAACTGATCGCCGAATGGCACCCCAGTTCGTCATTTGATCTTTCCAGTTCGCTCTATCACCAGCAATTGCATCGACTGATCGGGCGCATCACCACACCCCAACTGGATATCCAACACGAAAATCGCCTAGGCATCAATGTCACCGGAGTTGAAATAGCCGCCCGTATCAACATCACTCCAGAGTGGCAACTCAAAACCAGCGTCACCAGGCAACATGCTGAAACCGACAATGGCGATCCGGCCCCGAATGCAGCAGATTTCATTGCCAAACTGTCACTGGATGGCCATTTGTGGCAAGACAGGATCTTCTCTGCTTTCGAATTATATGCAACCGGAACTTCATCGCAGATGTGGAACGGCAAGCACACGCATAATGGAAACTCTGTTATTTCGAATTTTGCACTGACGGCCATCAAATGGTTACCCGGCGCCGAGTTGCAATTTCGCGTTAACAATCTGTTTGATCGAAAAGATACCGTTCCAGGTAGCGATGACACTCCAGTGGCCAACATGCCCGTATATGGCAGGAACTTCGCCATCGACCTGAGATATGCGTTCTAGAAACAACATTGTGAGCATGTGCCTGATCAGATTTCTCTGGTTACTCACACTGTTCACTTCTCTCAAGGCAAATGCAGACATGTTTGCTGACGAGATGGATCTGAAGGCTGCATTTATTTACAACTTTACTTTGTTTACCACCTGGCCGGAGCCTAAACAGAACCTGATGCTGTGTGTGCTCGGAGATGAAAGGTTTCTCGCTCAGCTAAGTAAATTCACTGGGCAAAAGTCCTCAGGAACCACTATCCACGTGCAAAAAATCTATGGAATTACCGAAGCGCAAAGCTGTGATGTGCTGTTTATCGATCGGAATGAACATTTCCATTCCGATCAAGTTCATAAGACGCTTGAAAAACTGCCAGTGCTGACCATCGGAGAATCAGGGATGGCCGACCACTCAGGAGTAATGATTTTACTGGTCAGGGATCAAAACCGTATCGCTTTCGAGATCGATCAGAATGCTGCCGTCTCTGCAGGGCTAACGCTCAGCTACAAATTGCTCAAACTGGCAAGAAAGGTGAAATAGCAATCATGACCACAAATTCCCACATGACACGACTACTCCAATCATTGCTGGCACCGACCATTATCCGCAGAAAGCTAATTCTGATCGTTGTTTCGCTACTTGTGACTGCCATGCTGATTGTTTATGCCATCAATGCTTCTCTGACAATTAGCAAAGAACTTCGGGAGTCTCAGGACGAACTGCAGTTACTGGCGGATGTGACCAGTCACAACCTTGAAGCCACATTACTATTTCATGACGATCTTGGCGCACTGGAGGTACTGAAGAGCCTGAGAGCAAATCCGAGTGTGACACTGGCAGAAGTCAGCAACAATTCTGGCAATGTCGTGGCGAGGTTGACTCCGGTAAGTTCCCGTAATAACGCGTACAGGCTCTTGCAAGTATTGCCAGTTAAGAAATACCTGTCAGTCGAGCGGCCGATCATGATCGGAGAGCGATTCCTGGGTGCCATCACAATTCAGTCCAGCCTGGGCGAAATGTGGTGGATGCTGTCCAAACAACTGGCACAACTGGCCGCCGTTGTGGTCGGCATCACCCTGCTCGGCGGCATCATGATGGGACGAATCTCCAGATTAATCGTTGAGCCAATCGGTCAGATCGCTTCCATCGCGCGAGAAATTACCCAGGCAGGCAATTATTCACTGCGTGTCCCATTGCGAGCAAAGGATGAGGTGGGTGACATGTCCATGGCACTCAACGTCATGCTTGCAGAAATCGAGCACCGTGATCAGGCTTTGCGTATTGCGGCTGTTGCTTTTGAATCGCAGGAAGGCATGTTTGTCACCAATGCCGATGGCGTCATCCTCAGAGCAAACCATTCGTTTACCCAAATAACCGGGTACTCCCCGGAACAGGCGATCGGACAAACGCCACGCATTTTGCGTTCTGGAAGACACGATGCCGAATTTTATGCCGCGATGTGGGCACGCATCTATGATACCGGGTCATGGCAAGGTGAGATATGGAATCGGCGCAGAAACGGCGAGATCTATCCGGAATGGCTTACTATCACCGCGGTCAAGGACGAATCCGGGGCTATTACAAATTATGTCGCCACGCTGCTTGACATTACAGAACGCAAAGCCGCTGAAGACGAAATAGTCAAACTGGCATACTACGATCAACTGACCAGTCTCCCCAACCGCCGGCTTCTTGTCGACAGGTTGAATCAACGGCTGGCCTCCGGCAGTCGCTACAATCGAAACGGCGCCTTGATGTTTATTGACCTGGACAATTTCAAAAAGTTGAATGACACGCTGGGACACGATTTCGGTGACATGCTGCTTCAGCAAGTTGCCAACAGACTGGTTTCATGTGTGCGTGAGTCCGATACGGTTGCACGACTCGGAGGCGACGAGTTCGTCGTTATGCTGAACGATCTGAGCCAGAACCACTATGAAGCTATCTTTCAGGCAGAGGCCGCCGGTCAGAAAATCCTCGAAGCACTCAATCAGCCTTATTCCCTGGCGCACATCGAATACCGAAGCACACCCAGCATCGGTGCAACCATATTTTCTGACCAGAACACCTCCCTGGATGAGTTGATGAAGCAGTCGGACATGGCGATGTATCAAGCCAAGAAGGCCGGACGAAACGCCCTGAGGTTTTTTGATCCAGAAATACAGTCAGCGTTGGAAGTCAAAGCCACCATGGAAAAATTGCTGGAGCAGGCAGTCAAGGAGCAACAATTCGAGCTTCACTACCAGATGCAGGTGGACAATACCGGAAGAATTCTTGGCGCCGAAGTGCTGCTTCGCTGGCAACACCCTGATTTTGGACTCATGCTACCGGGGGAATTCATACCGCTGGCGGAAGAAACCGGCCTGATCGTACCGATAGGCCTATGGTCACTGGAACAAACCTGTTGCCAACTCAAGGTCTGGGAAGCCGATCCGGCCAAGCAGCATTTACATCTTGCCGTGAATGTGAGCGCTCGCCAATTCCATCAGCCAGACTTTATAGAGGAACTCATTAACATTCTTTTCAGAACCGGGATCAATCCTTCAAAACTCAAGATAGAACTGACCGAAAGTCTGGCCATGGACAACATGGAAGAAACAATTAACAAAATTCAAATTCTTAAGAATATCGGCGTCGAGTTCTCAATGGATGATTTTGGCAACGGATATTCCTCACTTTCAAATCTGAAGAAGTTACCGGTCGATCAGATCAAGATTGATCGTAATTTCATCCGGGACATCGATCGCAACCCGGATGATGATGCCATTGTCCAGTTGATTATTGACATGGCAAACAATTTGGGAATAGACGTCATTGCTGAAGGAGTAGAAACGGAAAGACAGAGGGATCTGCTCATCCAGCACCAATGCTTCCATTTCCAGGGATTTCTGTTCAGTAAGCCTCTGCCCTTGGATCACTTCGAAAAGATGCTGGTACAAAATCAGGCGCAGGTTTGGGACAACTTGCAAACATTGCAGAGCTAGTGAAAATGGCGCATCATTAGACAATGCACTCAAAACTTGTCCGATTACTTGTACTGCTAACCATCCTGCTCTGCCTTCCACTGCAAGGCATGGCGTCGATAGCCGTACCTGTATGTCAGGCGGACGGAAAGAATTCCGAGATGCTAGCCGATCATCATTCCGCAGGGGACATGAGCAACTGCGACCATGAACTTATGGATCATGCAGTACCCCACAAGACATCATCCTGCGACAGTTGCTTCTCATGCCATCTCAATGTGACGCAAGCCATCATTCCTTTTGGCCTGGCGCTTGACGACAAAGGGGTTTCTCCCATGACCTCAAGTAGCATTGAAGTCATACCCGATAGTATTCCTTCCTCCTTTTTCCACCCACCCAGAACACTCCCGCTCTAGCACCAAGAGCACCAAATTTCGTACAGAACTTACCCGAATGTCATTCCGGGAATAGGCTCGTACCGGTCACACATCGCATTCTGAGTTTTATCAGACTCGACAATATTATTATGCTGTGGGGCCTGACCTATATGGTCAAGTGCCCGGAAAACACGGAACATTGAAACAGAAAGTAAAGTCATCGTCTTGATCAGCATGGCATCTGCTGACCAAATTCGATCAACTTGGGTGACGATATGAATATAAAAAACATTCTTTCATGCCTCATGGTTTTTTTTGCAACCACCACGCAAGAGCTGGCCATTGCTGATAACAATGCAGACATTCTTCCGATCGGAACCAGCATGCAGGAATTGCTGCAATGGGCCGACGAGCACAATCCCGAACTTGCAGCCATGCGCTACGAAATTGACGCCGCCAACGAAAGGATCCTGCCCGCTGGGGAACTGCCTGATCCGATACTGCGTGCAGAACTTATGGATTTTGCCGGCCCGGGAGCTCCGGACGGTTTCAATCCCTTGCCCGGCAAGGGTAGCGGAACCAAATACACGCTGATGCAGAGCATTCCGCTGTGGGGAAAGCGTGATTTGCGCAAGGAGGTCGCTTCTGCCGAGATGGAAAAGTTCAAGGGTAGGCGACTATCCTCCGTGGCAGAAATTCACGCGCGCATCAAAAGTGCCTACGCGCAATATTTCCAGACCGTGGAGCTGAAGAAACTTAATGAAGAAATTCTGCGCCTGCTGGGCGACCTGGAAGCGGTTTCCCAAGTGCGTTACGCGAGTGGCCTGGTTCCGCAACAGGATGTCATCCGTGCTCAAGTCGAGAAAACAACCCTGCGTTCAGAGCTGATAAACCTGGAAACAGAACAGCATCATGCCATGACCAAGCTCAACACGGCGTTGGGTCGCTCCCAGCACGCCCGGATTCCGACACCTCAATCGTTGCGCCGCATTGCCCCTGAAAAACTGGACTCCGCCAGCCTGCAGGCAAAACTTTCCAGGACCAATCCTATGCTCGCCACACAATCAGCTCAGATTGCCGCAGCTGACGCTAACCGTAGGCTGGTGGAAAAGAATCGTTACCCTGATGTCACGCTCGGCATCTCACCGATTCAGCGAGGTGGCAACATCGACAGTTGGGAGGCCATGATCGAAGTCAATATCCCGATCCGGTTTGACGCCCGACATGCGCAGGAAAGAGAGGCCAGCGCGATGCTGGCCGCTGCCAGAGAACGGCAACAGTCGATTGAAAATCAGGTAGTAGGCGAACTGCAGGAAAGTCTGGCGGCCTTCGAGGCGGCTGAAAGCCAGGAACGATTGATCGCCGACACTCTGTTGCCACAGGCGGAACTCACGTTCCGCTCAGCACTGTCCGGTTATGAAACCGGCAAAGTCGATTTTGCAACCCTTCTGGATGCGCAACGTGCGATCAAGCGAGCCAGACAGGACCTGTTGAAAGCCCGGGTGGAACAGGAACTACGTATTTCTGAAATTGAACGCATGGTGGGAGAAGAGTTATGAACCGTTCCGGAATCTTGATTACCCTGGCATTACTCGGTCTGGCCGGGGCAAGCAGCATGGGATACTGGCTGGGTACGAAGCAAATCTCCAAGGCTGGTTCAGCCGCATCTGCTTCGATAAAAAATGAACGCCGCATCCTGTATTACCGCGATCCAATGGGATTACCAGCCACCTCGCCGGTCTCGAAAAAGGACAGCATGGGGATGGATTACATCCCGGTCTATTCCGACGAGGTTGCTTCCGACAAACCGCACCCCACTGAAAACAAGCCTCGTCAGGTTCTGTATTATCGCAACCCGATGGGATTATCCGACACATCCCCCGGCCCAAAGAAAGATGCCATGGGCATGGACTATATTCCGGTCTATGCGGACGAGAATGTTCCCTCCGGACAACTCGCCATCAGTCTCGACAAGGTGCAGAAACTTGGCGTCAGTACCGAACAGGTGTCAACTCGGGAGCTATCCAGGACAGTAAGAGCTTCCGGTCAGTTCCAGCTGGATGAACGCCGCCAGCACACGGTCACCACCAGATTTGAGGGTTACATCGAAAAACTCTTTGTCAATGCTACCGGTCAGCCGGTTGGAAGAGGTCAGCCTTTGATGGAAGTCTACAGCCCGGAACTGGTATCGGCACAGGAGGAATATCTGATCGCATGGAACGGCCGCCAGTCTCTGAAAAATGGTACGGAGGAATCCCTGACCGGAATCGGGCAACTGGCCGAAAGCGCCCTCAAGCGCCTGCGAAACTTGGACATTTCCGATTCGCAATTACAGCGATTGCAACGGGAAGGCAAGGCCGTCCGTACCCTGACCATCTATTCACCAGCCGGTGGCGTGGTGCTGGAAAAAAATGCAGTGCAAGGCATGCGCTTCACGCCGGGAGAAACGCTGTTCAAGATTACTGATTTATCTTCTATCTGGCTGCTTGCCGATGTTTTCGAACAGGACCTTGCGCTGGTACATGTCGGCCAGCCGGCTAAAATACGCGTCGATGCGTATCCGGACAAGGAGCTGACTGGCAAGATTGCCTTTATCTACCCCACCATCAATCCTGAAACTCGCACCGCCAGAGTCAGGATAGAACTCGCCAATCCCGGTGGGAAGCTCAGGCCGGACATGTTCGCCAGCGTGCAACTCGCTTCAAACCTTGGCAATGCGAAGGCATTGACGGTTCCTGACTCGGCCGTGATTGATAGCGGTACTCGCCAGATCGTGCTGATACAGCGGTCCGAAGGTCTGTTCGAACCGCGCGAGGTCAAACTGGGCATGCGCAGTGATGGCTATGTCGAGGTCTTTCAAGGTCTGAGTGAAGGCGAGATCGTTGTGGTGCGTGCTAACTTTCTGATCGATGCGGAAAGCAACCTGAAAGCAGCACTGGGCAGTTTCGGCGGGATCGGGTCTTCCAGTCCGGCCATAAGCACGCCTGCTCCTTCGACAGCGCACAATCCAGAGGAAAAATGACATGCTGGAACGCCTGATTGGCTGGTCACTGCGTAATGCGTTTCTGATCTTATTAGCGACGCTCTTTATCGTCGGTACGGGCGTCTATGCCTTGGTCAGAACTCCGTTGGACGCCATTCCGGATCTTTCCGACGTGCAGGTTATCGTCTATACCGAGTATCCCGGACAGGCACCTCAGGTCGTGGAAGACCAGGTAACCTACCCACTGACAACAGCCATGCTGTCAGTACCGAAATCGAGGGTCGTGCGTGGCTTCTCTTTTTTTGGTGCCAGTTTCGTATACGTAATTTTCGAAGATGGCACCGACATCTACTGGGCGCGCTCCCGGGTGCTGGAATATCTCAATACAGTCGCCAGCCGGCTGCCTCAAGGCGTAACACCGGCACTCGGCCCTGACGCAACCGGTGTGGGATGGGTTTACCAATACGTGGTGATTGCCAAAAATCGCTCGCTTGAAGAACTGCGATCAATACAGGACTGGTTCATACGATATCAGTTGACCAAGGCGCACGGCGTAGCCGAGATCGCCAGTGTCGGCGGCTTTGTCAAGCAGTATCAGGTCGTACTTGATCCACGTAAATTGCAGGCGTACGGCGTCTCCCCTGCCCGTATCACGCAAGTCATACGCGACAGCAATCGGGATGTTGGTGGGCGCGTGGTGGAAATGTCCGAAACCGAATACATGGTACGCGGTAAAGGCTATCTGCGCGGAGCAGGTGATCTGGAAACCCTCGTGGTCAAGGCCGACAAGGGCACCCCCGTGCTACTCCGTGATGTGGCCAGAGTTGAACTGGCACCAGATGAGCGGCGCGGTTTGACCGAACTGAATGGTGAAGGCGAAGTGGTGGCTGGCATTGCCATGGCACGTTATGGACAGAACGCGCTTGAAGTCATTCGCAATATCAAGCAAAAAATGACCGAGATCACCCCCGGCTTGCCCCAGGGCGTAACGATCGATGCGGTGTACGACCGCTCTGACCTGATTCACCGAGCCATCGAGAATCTCAAATCGACCCTGTTTGAGGAAAGCATGATCGTCGCACTGGTGTGTGTGCTGTTTTTGGCGCACATCAGGAGCGCGCTGGTGGCCATCATCATGTTGCCGGTTGGGGTACTGGCTTCCTTCCTCATGATGCGCTGGCTTGGTATCAATGCCAACATCATGAGTCTGGGTGGTATCGCGATCGCCATCGGCACCATGGTGGATGCGGCAATCGTGATGATAGAAAACGCGCACAAGCATATCGAACGCGCCGCACCGGGTACTCCGCGGTTGCGATTGATCCTCGAAGCCTGCCGGGAGGTTGGCCCGGCCTTGTTTTTCTCACTGCTCATTATTACCGTTTCCTTTGTTCCCGTATTTACGCTGGAAGCGCAGGAAGGCCGCATGTTCCAGCCACTGGCCTACACCAAGACTTTTTCCATGGCTGGTGCTGCACTGCTGTCGGTGACACTTGTGCCGGTACTGATGCTGTTGTTTGTACGTGGGAACATCTTGCCTGAGCGCAACAACCCGATCAACCGCCTGTTGATCTGGCTTTACCGGCCCGTTATTGCCTGGGTAATGCGCTGGAAAAGAATCACCATTTTTACCGCACTGGTGGTACTGGGAGCTTCCGCCTATCCCTTGACCCGGCTTGGCAGCGAGTTCATGCCCACCCTGAACGAAGGCACGCTGCTCTACATGCCGGCCACCCTGCCTGGACTATCGGTCACCAAGGCGGCGGAGATCATGCAGACTCAGGACAAAATCATCAGAAATTTCCCGGAGGTGGCTTCGGTATTCGGAAAGGCGGGCCGCGCCAACACCGCTACCGATCCGGCCCCACTGGAAATGTTCGAGACAGTCATTAATCTTAAACCGGAAAGCGAATGGCGTCCCGGCATGACCATCGACAAACTGATTGCAGAACTGGATCAGGCCGTTCAGATTCCCGGGGTGAGCAATGCCTGGACCATGCCAATCAAGGCCCGTATTGACATGCTTTCAACCGGAATCCGCACACCAATCGGCATCAAAGTGTTTGGCACTGATCTGGGTGAAATGGAAAAACTTTCCAGACAAATTGAAGCCGTGGTTAAAACGGTACCGGGCACGACCAGCGCCTATGCCGAGCGTATTACCGGAGGCTATTACCTCGCCATCGATCCAGACCGACAGGCGCTGGCGCGCTACGGACTGGCAATCGGAGATTTGCAGGATGTTATCGGCAGCGCGCTCGGAGGCGAGAGGATCACCACTACGGTAGAAGGCCGCGAGCGCTACGGCGTCATCACTCGCTATCCGCGCGAGCTGCGCTCCGACCCGAATATCATTGCTCGCGAGGTGTTGGTGCCGACCATGGGTAGTGCACTGATACCGATTGGTCAACTGGCCCACATCACGTTGGAAAAAGGTCCACCCAGCATACGGACAGAAAATGCCTTGCTGTCGGCCTATATTTTTGTCGATATTCGTGGACGCGATATCGGCGGCTATGTGGCAGATGCACAAAAAGCGGTCCGTGAGCGGGTCAAGTTCCAGCCCGGTTATTATGTCACTTGGAGCGGCCAGTTCGAATTCATGGAACGCGCCAAGGATCGTCTCAAAATTGTGGTGCCGATCACCCTGATGATCATATTCGCGCTGCTCTATCTCAATTTCCGCCGGATGACGGAAACCCTCATCGTCATGCTGTCGGTTCCGTTTTCACTGATAGGAGGGATCTGGTTAATGTACTGGCTGGGTTACAACCTAAGTGTGGCAGTGGCCGTCGGATTCATTGCGCTGGCAGGCGTGGCTGCCGAAACCGGCGTCATCATGCTGATTTATCTCGATCACGCCTACCGGAAACTCAGATTGCAGCGCGAACTGGAAAACAGGCATTTCTCCCCGACCGATCTTTATGCAGCAGTAATGGAAGGGGCTGTGGAACGGGTGCGCCCCAAGATGATGACCGTCGTCGCCATCATGGCGGGACTGCTGCCCATTATGTGGAGCAATGGTACCGGTTCGGAAGTCATGCGGCGCATTGCTGCGCCTATGGTGGGGGGCATGATTTCGTCCACCCTGCTTACCCTGATCGTGATTCCTGCCATTTATGCACTGGTCAAGGAAATGTCGGCTCAGCCTCATGAGTCCGCGCAATCCTCCTTATGATCGCCGGCGACCTCACATTGCAGCCAAGTGGTGAATGAACATTCTATGTTGAGTAATCATGTAGCTCATCGCGCAGCAGGAAGCCGAAGGTCTCCCAAAACTGCTGCGCAGTAAGATTCTCCTTTTTGACTAGGATGTGAATTCTGGAAATTCCATCACGCCTGATATTCCCAACAGCCACGTTCACCAGCTGACTTGCAATGCCTCGTTTACAGTAGTCTGGCTTGACCGCCATGTGTCACAGATAGCCACGCCATCTATCATGGTCAGAGCCAATACTGCACCTAGCAAGAGAGTACGGGATGCAAGTGCGCGCTGAAAATCCAGCACGACATTCTCGATACCAGACAGTCTTCTGTATGAAAGAATATGTCTGCGACTGCACAGCAACATCTCGAAAAATCATATTGGATAATGGCCGTCTCCTCAGAGCCAATCCACTCAAAAATCAAAGCTGATTCCCTGAACCTGCAAATTGGATTATTCTAAATTTGTGACATATTGGTAAGCTGTTATGCTGAAAAGCAGATACCCAAGGAGAAAGCAATGACCACCGTTGCCCTGTTGGTTTCTACCCGAAAAGGTGCGTGGATATACCAGGCTGACTCAATGCGGACAGCTTGGAAGGTCAATGGGCCGCATTTTCTCGGCCACATCATCAACCATCTGGTGCTCGATCCGCGGGATCACACCACCCTGCTCGCTTCGGCAAAGACAGGCCATCTGGGGCCGACCATTTTTCGCTCCGTCGATTGGGGGCGCACCTGGCATGAAGCTAAGCAACCGCCCGCGTTTTCCAAATCGCCGCCTGGAGAAACGGGCCGCACCGTGGATCATACTTTCTGGCTGACACCCGCGCATCGCAGCGAACCCAATGTTTGGTATGCAGGGACCTCGCCACAAGGACTATTCCGCTCGGAGGACGGCGGCATCACCTGGGAGGCGTTTTCAAGCATCAATGACGACCGGCAATATCGTGAGTGGATGGGCAGTGAAAAGGACGGGACACCTGACGGCCCCAAACTGCATTCCATTATTATCGATCCGCGCGATCCCGCTCATATGTACTTCGGAATGTCGGGCGGCGGCGTGCACGAGTCACTTGACCGTGGCAAGACCTGGCGAGTTCTTATCTCGGGCATGGACGTAGTAGAGGGTTTCGGCTTCGATGTATCCAACCCCACTTTCCATGATCCGCATTGCCTGCGCATGTGCCCAAGCAATCCTGACCGCATCTACCAGCAAAATCACTGCGGCATTTATCGCATGGATCGCCCCTCGGAGTCATGGGTGCGTATTGGAAAAAACATGCCCAAGGAAATAGGTGACATCGGATTTACGATGACGGTGCACCCTCGCGATGACAAAACCGCGTGGGTCTTCCCGATGGATGGCACTCAGGTATGGCCCCGCACCAGCCCCGATGGAAAGCCGGCGATCTATGCCACGCATGACAGTGGTGAAACCTGGCAGCGTAAAGATAAAGGCCTGCCAAAAGAACAAGCCTGGTGGACGGTAAAACGACAGGCAATGTGCAGCGATTGCCATGATCCGGTCGGTCTTTACTTTGGGACGACGAGCGGAGAGTTGTGGATGAGCCGGGACGAGGGCCATCACTGGGAGTGCATTGCCCGGCATCTTCCTGAAATATATGCCGTGGAAGCGGTTGTTGTATAGCGGTGCAGGGTGATGAAAGTACTGATCCCGAGCGCTTTGCGTTCATACACCCAAAGTGATCAGGCAGTTGCCACCGGATCGACACTCGATGAGGTGCTGGCCGATCTGGATCGACAGTATCCCGGCATTCGTTTTCGGATGATTGACGAGCAGCATCAGGTGCGTCGTCACATTCGCGTCTTTGTTAATGGCGTTTCAGCAGATGCCTTGTCGCAGCCGATTCGATCCAATGATGAAGTGGTCATCGTGCAGGCCCTCAGTGGAGGATAAAGGTGATGGTAATGAGCTTAACTATTGATTCCCCGGTCATTCAAATTTTGCTGCAGAAAAACATTCCCTACAGCGTGATCGAAATTCCATTAACCGAAGATAAAAAGCCGGTTAGAAATCTGGAAGAACTGTTGTTAAAGCAAGGGATCGATCCGCATTCGGTCGTCAGAAGCGTCGTGTTCAAAACGGCTACCGACAAGTATGTTTTATTGGCTGTTGCGGGTGGCGGGCGGGCCGACTGGGGGGTATTGCGAAAACATCTGAACGAGCGCAAGTGCCGAATGGCGGAATTTGATGAAGTGCAGGAAGCCACAGGCTATGTGGTGGGCGCTGTCCCGCCTGTCGCACTTCCGGAAAGCGTTAAAACCCTGGTTGATAGCAGTATCAAGAACTATGAAACGGTCGTGATCGGCAGCGGCGTTCTGGGATTCGCCTTATCCCTTAAAACCATCGATTTGCTTGAACTGCTGGGTGATGCCGATCAGGGGGCATTTACCAGTACCGGCCCATGAGTTTTCCATGATTCAGGATAGCGGCTGATGCAACAGATTCTCGTTTATGCTGACTCCCTCACTTGGGGCATCATTCCCATGACGCGTCAGCGCCTGCCTTTCGAGCAGCGCTGGCCCGGGGTAATGGAAATGGCCCTCTGCGCTTCGGGACGGCAAGTGCGCGTGATCGAAGACTGTCTTAATGGTAGAAGAACAGTTTGGGAGGATCCTTACAAGCCTGGCAGGAATGGATTATCGGGGCTTGCCCAGCGTATCGAAATTAATTCGCCGCTCGAACTCGTCATCCTGATGCTGGGGACCAACGATTTTCAATCCATGCATGACAACAACGCCTGGCTTTCCTCCCAGGGAATCGCCGCGCTGGTGTCAGCGATTCGCACTGCACCCATTGAGCCGGGAATGCCCATTCCCAAAATATTGATCGTTTCACCCCCTGTCCTACAGCGGGCCAGGGGACCGATCGCCCCGAAATTTGAAGGTGCCGAGAAAAAATGTTTTGGGCTGTCCGAGGCATACCGCAAGGTGAGCGATGAAACGGAATGCGCCTTCTTTGATGCCGGCAGTGTCACAGCCAGCAGTCTTGTGGACGGTGTTCATCTGGATGCGCCACAGCATCTGGCGCTAGGAAACGCACTCGCAGATAAAGTGATAGTTATGCTCTCCTAGAGATGTGACTGAAGGGTACTTCTTTCACATCCACAAGCCCCGGATGTAAGAGAACACTGAAAAGACATACGGAGAATAGTACGCGCCAAACCCACATTAAATATGACTTAGCATCGGGATTGACGAACTACTACGAAGAAAGAGATTGGAGGCGCGAGCCGGAATCGAACCGGCGTAGACGGCTTTGCAGGCCGCTGCATAACCATTTTGCTATCGCGCCACCGTAAACATCAAGTCGATGACTTTTTCAGCAAAAAAAGGGAAAGCAGGTGTAATGCTTTCCCTTCTCAAAATTTGGAGCGGGAAACGAGTCTCGAACTCGCGACCTCAACCTTGGCAAGGTTGCGCTCTACCAACTGAGCTATTCCCGCGTTGAAAGAGCCGCCATTTTAAGGATTTCGGGCTTCTTGTCAACCTCAAACGCACTCATTTTTGCGCAATCATTTGTGGCCAGGCCGCCCTGAGGTAGTAAGCCATTGACAGCAATGTCAAAAATGCCGCGATATAGATCAGAACCGTACCCACCAGCCGGGTGCTGATCCCGAACAATGGGTCAAAATAGAGCAGGAACAGAATGGCTGCCATCTGAAAACTGGTCTTCAGCTTGCCGATCATGGCAACTGCAACGTTTTTTCCTTCCCCAAGACTGGCCATCCATTCACGCAATGCCGAGATCGCAATTTCGCGGCCGATGATGATCAGGGCGATCACTGCGCCTACCCGCCCAAACTCGACCAGAACAATCAGTGCAGCTGCCACCATCAGCTTGTCAGCGACCGGATCGAGAAATGCCCCGAATGCCGAAGTCTGATTAAGCCTGCGGGCGAGGTAGCCATCCAGCCAATCGGTGATGGATGCCAGGGCAAAAACAAGCGTTGCGGAGAAGTTGATCAGATGCTCAGGAATCGCACCGGCGGGCAGGTAAAAAATGCCCACAAATACCGGTATCAGTACAATACGCAGCAGGGTCAGCAGGTTCGGAATGTTCCAGTGCATGGCTGTTCAGACGGTTAGTGCAGTTCCTGATAAATTTTCTCTGCCAGAGTTTGGCTGATCCCTTCCACTTGTGCAAGTTCGTCTATGCTGGCGTTGCGTACTCCTGCAAGTCCGCCAAAACGGGTGAGCAGTTTCTGCCGGCGCCTGGCCCCGATCCCACCGATATCCTCAAGTGAAGATGTTACACGAGCCTTGGCCCGACGGCCGCGATGCCCGGTGATGGCAAAGCGGTGTGCTTCATCACGAATCTGCTGCAGGAGGTGCAGGCCCGGGTTATCGGCCCTGATTCGCAACGGCTCGTCCCGGTCCGGAAAAAAAAGCTGCTCCAGCCCCGGCTTGCGTTCTTCGCCCTTGGCAATACCGATCAGCAGCACGTCCGGCAGCCCGACCTCCAGCATGACCTGTTCTGCAATCCCCAGTTGTCCCTTGCCACCATCGATGAAGATGATGTCGGGTACCTTGCCCTCCCCGGCGGCAATTTTGGTATACCGACGGCTCAGGACATCACGCATGGCGGCATAGTCGTCACCCGGCGTGATGCCGTCGATGTTATAGCGACGATATTGCGAGTTCTGCATGACACCCTGATCAAACACTACGCAAGAGGCCACCGTTGCTTCACCCATGGTATGACTGATGTCGAAACATTCAATGCGGTTGGCGCTCTCCGGCAGGTCAAGGGCCTCTCGTAGCGCATCAATACGGTTTTCCTGAGTCGCCTTTTGCGCCAGATACTGCTGAAGGGCGAGTTCCGCATTGGTTTGCGCCATTTTCAGCCAGACTCTGCGATCACCCCCGGCATAGGCGCTGATTTGCACTTTTCTTCCGGCCTGTTCGCTCAGCAGCTCCTGTAACGCATCATTTTCCAGCGCCACCCCGACGATAATGAGAGGAGGAACCGGACGCTCCAGATAATGCTGCTCCAGAAAGGCCTGCATCGCACCGGTCGCATCGCACCCTTCCGCGTTGCGGGGGAAAAAACTGCGATCTCCCAGATGCCGCCCGCCACGGATCATGACCAGATTGACACAAAGCGCCCCCTTGTCCGTCACACACGCCACCACATCGGCATCCCCACTGCGAAAATCGCTGACAAACTGTCGCTGCTGGACCTGCCGCAGGCTCTGGATGCGATCCCGATAGACCGCAGCCAGTTCATATTGCTGCAGCTCGGCTGCCTCCATCATGCGCAGGGACAGATCATCCAGCACCTGCTGTTCGCGGCCTTCAAGAAACATTTCGGCATGGCTTACGTCGCGTTTGTAATTTTCGCTGGAAATCAGATTGACGCAAGGTGCTGTGCAGCGCTCGATCTGATGCTGCAGGCAGGGGCGGGAACGATTGGCGAATACGGTGTTTTCGCAGGTTCGCAAGCGAAACACCTTCTGCAGCAACTGGATGCTCTCGCGCACCGCCACCGCATTGGGGAAAGGCCCGTAGTACCGGTTGGCCTTCTGTTGCGTGCCTCGATGAAAAGCCAACCTAGGGAACTCGTCCCCACTCAACATGATATAGGGATAGGATTTGTCGTCGCGAAACAGCACGTTATAGCGCGGCATCAACGACTTGATGAGATTGTTCTCCAGCAGCAGCGCCTCGGCTTCTGAGCGGGTCACCGTGGTTTCGATGCGCGCAATGTGCGACACCATCATGCGGGTGCGCGGACTTGGAAGATTCTTCTGAAAGTAAGATGAGACACGTTTTTTGAGATTCAGCGCCTTGCCGACGTAGATAACCTCGTCGGCGGCATTGATCATGCGATATACCCCCGGCAGATTGGGCATCGACTTCAGGACTGGCTTGGGGTCAAATACCGGGATAACTGACACCATCTTATCTCTGCGTCACGCGGTTACGGCCGCCCTCCTTGGACGCGTAAAGCGCCTTGTCTGCACGCTCGATGAAAACCTCAATCGGTTCACCAGGAATATAGGCCGTCAAACCCAGCGAGATGGTGATGCCGCCAATCGGTTCAGTCTTGCCACTCTGACGGATTTTGGCCCGTTCCACTGCCATGCGCACCTTTTCCGCCAATGCTGCCCCACCCTCAAGCGATGTATCTGGCAGAAGTACGGCAAACTCTTCACCACCCAATCTGGCAACAGCATCCTGTCCCTTGACATTGGCGGTCAGCGTGGCGGCAATTCCGGTAATCACCTTATCGCCGAACAGGTGGCCATATGTGTCATTCACCTTCTTGAAATGGTCGATGTCTGCCATCAGCAGGCACAATGACGCCCCCTGCTGCGCGCGTGCAATCATTTCGGCCAGCCTGAGTTCGAATCCACGCCGGTTAAAAGCGCCGGTCATCGGATCCGAAACCACCTCGACCTGCGCCCTGTCCAATGCACGCTTTAATTCATCCACTTCCTTGCGACTGGCTTCCAGGCTGTTTGAAAGCATACTCACGGCGGACTTCATCTTGCCGGTATCGGCCTGCAATGCGGCCAAGACCTCACTCAGCGTTTCACCACCAGGATTGGCGTCCAGAATACTGGCATTCTTTTCCAAACGATCGCCGAACTCATGCGCCGAACTATCAGCCTGGGCTGCCTGCCGTGAAATCTCTTCCAGTATCCGATAAGCACCGGTCTGTAGTTCACGTGTTAACTCAATATCCTGCTCTACCACATATCTGTTGAATAAATTTTCGACCGCAGCATCATCCAGCGGCTTGCCCTTGGCCAGATATTCATCGACAGCACGTGACAGTTCCGGATCAATTCCACCCAGATGCTCGTACCAGACGGCATAGCTGTACGGGGTATAACTCGCCTCATGCTGACCCATCCGCTGCAGCACCAGCCGGAGTAACTCGGCGCTCTGATCTCGCGTATGGGGATACCTGGCAGTCATTATTGATTCCTTTCCGCAGCCAGACTACTCATCGAGCAATTTGCCTGCAATAGCCCAATCGTCGTAAGCGACTTCTTCAAAGGTAATATAGGTATATTGTGGTGGCTTGTGTGCGTGTCGCTGCAGGGTCGCGGTGATTTCTTCGGCGATTTTCGCCTTCTGTTCCCGGGTAACGCTACCCGCCAGCTTTACATTGACGTATGGCATGACATTTCCTCCCTGATACTCGCAAATACCGCGTGAAACATTGCCTCGGTGAGGCGCCTGGTCTGGGTATTGTACCGGCTGCAATGATAGCTGTCATATAAGGTTGACCCATCAGGCAGCACATGGCGTGAGGCATGCGCAAAAGTATAATTCTTGGCCTTGAGTTCATGCGCTCGCAACACAGAAGCGTGGGCGACATTGCCCAGTGCAAGCACTATTGCGCCTCGCGGCAAAACCGCCAGTTCTGACCTGAGGTAAGCATTACAGGTAACGATCTCGGCCGTTTCCGGTTTATTGGCGGGCGGCAGACATTTGACGGCATTGGTGATCCGGCAATTCTGAAGAGACAAGTCAGGATTTGCCCATCCCGATGCATCTAGCGGTTCGCCGGAAGTGGCGAAACCAAAACGGTGCAAGGTCGAATAAAGCAGAACGCCCGCGTAATCGCCGGTAAACGGCCTACCGGTGCGGTTGGCACCGTTGAGGCCGGGAGCAAGCCCCACAATCAGCAAGCGTGGCCGGTCCGCACCGAAAGGCGGAACCGGACGGCAAAAATAGGCAGGGTTTTCGGCTTTGACCTCGTCGATAAAGGTTGCGAGACGGGGGCATAGCCGGCAGTTGGGGTCGAAGATTGTCATGGCAATAAAAAAGGGCAGCCAGGCTGCCCTTTTCCAGTCTGGTCAATGACTTATTTTACGCGGTTCCTGTATTCGCCGGTGCGGGTATCGATTTCGATCTTGTCACCGGTGGCAACGAACAACGGTACCGGCAGTTCGAAGCCAGTGGAAATCTTGGCCGGCTTCATGACCTTGCCCGAAGTATCCCCCTTGACGGCGGGTTCGGTGTAGGTCACTTCACGCACAACGGAATTCGGCAGATCAACGGAGATGGCTTTCTCGTTGTAGAAGACCACTTCACAGGCCATGCCGTCATCCAGATAATTGATGGCATCGCCCATGTTTTCGGCTTCAACTTCGTACTGGTTGTACTCGGAATCCATGAACACGTACATGGGGTCAGCAAAATAGGAATAGGTGCAATCCTTCTTGTCGAGAACCACGACTTCGAACTTGTCATCGGCTTTGTAGATGGACTCGCTCGGCGCATCGGTCAGCAGATTCTTGAACTTCATCTTGACCACGGCAGAGTTGCGGCCAGACTTGTTGTATTCGGCACGCTGTACCACCATCGGGTCATTGCCGATCATGATGACGTTGCCTACGCGGATTTCCTGTGCGGTTTTCATGGTGCTTATCCTGGGTGCAAAAACTTGAAGGCGCGGATTATACCTTGTTTTTCAAGCAGTTTCAAAAACTACTGCGCTCGCCAGTTTGGGGTTGCGCGGTGCTCGAAATCCTCATGTACTTCTATGTACATTCCGGTTTCTGCGCTCCGGGCACCCTCAACCTGGCTGCGCTCGCAACGTTTTCAAAACCGCTTGTACAGAAAATTACCAGATTGGACGCCAGATCTTTCTGCCTGGCCAGAATTGATTTCCAGGTGATGGCATGGGTTTCGATCGTCGCACGGTAACGCCAGAATCCCGCCCAGTCGAGCACAGCTCCACGGTTCCACGCCTGCCAGAATTGGCGCATATCTGTCGCCACGGCAACGGGCAAGTCGCTGCAATAGCGGTCAAGAAATGCATTCAGTTTGGGCCAGTGCGCATCATCCTGCTGTGGGTAAATTTGCCAGACAAAGGGTTTCGCCGCCCATTGCGCCCGCACGAATGAATCCTCACCCCGCACGAAATTGCAGTCGCAGGCCCATAGCAAGCGGTCATAATCCTCTTGCGGCAGGAACGGAAATTCATGCAACCGCAGGTTGCCGTAGCCGGTAGCGGCCGATCGTCGGGCACGGTCAGCCAGCACTCCTTGCGGCAACAGACATGTCACCAGCTGATCACCGTTGGCCCATTCCCGAAGCAAGCCCTCCAGCGCCAAATTGTCATAGCCGAACATCGAGATGCGCAGTTCGTCTGCTTGCGGCTGCGGCAGACCGAAATCCTTCCAGAAAACCGAAGCATCAAAGTCCTGCCCCAAGCCTCTTTCCCGCAACAAACCGCCAGTCTCCGTGGTGAATCCAGGAAAGAAGAAATATTTGGTGAGCGGCAACGTGGGGTGCCTGGACAGGCCGAGATGGCAGCCTGCCACCCAGTCTTCTGCTGAAAGGTATTCGAGATTGATCCAGAGCGGCTGGACCGCGGCCGCGGCCATCGCGGCAACATAGGCGGGAGGCAACTCGCAGGCAAAGGCTTCGATTACGACATCCGCGGGCGCGATAGGAGGGAAATTTTCTTCCCATGCTTCGATCTTTACCCCGGGAGCCACCAGCGCCGGTGCGATGCGCTGCAGACTGGCCAGATCATCAACCCACAGGCGGACCTGCCAGCCATGCTCGGCTGCCAGTTGGCGCGCCAGACGCCAGCACACGCCAATATCGCCGTAGTTATCAACAACGGCACAGAACAGATCAGCCTTTATGCGCCGCGTTCCGCCAGCCATTGCTCGGTTTCAGGCTGCAGGGTGACATGGTTGATGCCATATTGGTCATTGAGCATCTGGCGGATTTCTGGCAAAACATGCATCCAGCCGTGCAGATCATGCAGTACCACATGTGCCGATAATGCCACGACCCCGGAAGATAGCATCCAGATATGCACATCGTGTATGGACGAGACTCCTTCCATTCTGCTCATTGCAGCCTCGACTACGTTCAGGTCGAGATGTTGCGGCACACCCTCCATCAATACGTGCAAAGCCTCGCGCAACAAATTGAAGGTGGAACCAAGTATCAGCAATGAAATCAGAATGGACAGTATGGGGTCGATACGCGTCCAGCCGGTAAAGTAAATGACAGCACCCGCTGCAATCGCAGCCAGCGACCCCAGCAGATCACCCATCACATGTAGCAGTGCGGCGCGGGAATTGAGATTATTCTGCCCCTTGTGCAGATGCCAGGCCACTGCAATATTGACCAGCATGCCAATGACGGCAATCAGCATGACTTGTCCGCCGGCAATCGCACGCGGTTGCTGCAGGCGCAGGATCGCCTCATGCACGATTCCACCGACGACAAACAGCATGAACACGCCATTGATGAATGCAACGATAACCTCAATCCTGGCCAGGCCGTAGGAATGCTTGCGCGTCGGAGGCTTGAGCGCGATCCATGAAGCAAGCCAGGCCAGCCCGAGCGAGGCAGAATCGGAGAACATATGCCCGGCATCACCGAGCAAGGCAAGAGAGTGCGTCAGCCAGCCACCGATGGCTTCTACTAAAGCATATGCCAGCGTCAGTATGACCGGCCAGAACAGATTCAGATGCTGAACATCATGATGCCGGTGGGGCTGGTCGTGAGGATGATCCATATGAAAAAATCAGTTGGCTGGGATTAAAGTCAAAGAATCTTATCAGAATCGTCATCCCATCCGGTGCAGCCGGGCCGAAATCGCCTTGAGTTCTCGCCTTGCCGAAACGTAATCCGGGCAGAGTTGCTGCACGATGGCCCAGAATTTCGAGCTGTGGTTCATCTCCTTGAGGTGCGCCAGTTCATGTGCAGCTACATACTGGATAATATGCGGCGGTGCCTGGATGAGCCGCCAGTTGAGACGGATCTCTCCGCGCGAGTTGCAACTGCCCCAACGGGTCCTTGCGCCGGATAACGCGACGGGTGGCGAGGACACACCTAGCCTGGCTGCAAGCAACTCGACCCGGCGCGTAAAGTCGGCCAGTGCTTCGCGCCGATACCAATGCATTACCATGCGAGCGACTTGTTCGGGATGCTCCGGAGCCGGCAGGGCAAGCCTCAGGCGATCGGCATCCAGCGAAGGCTTGCGACTCCGGCTGTCTGCGGACACGCAAAGCCGGATCTCGCAACCGAGAAACAGCAGGCTTTCTCCATCGCGCCATGCCATCTCAGGCATCCGTTTCGACTGCCATTCGCCAAGTTTGGTGATAATCCAGTCGACTCTTTCCAGCAGCATGCTTTCCAGCATTTTTTTACCGATGCGGCTGGGAGCATTGACGGTCAGACCGTTTTCATCGATGCGCATCCCAACGGTACGGCGCCGCGTACTGATTTTGAGTCGATAGGGAATGAATCCGCTGGTATGCGGGAGCTGCTGCATGCTAGAGCGTGTGGAGCCGCAGCATTTCGGCCTCTATCCAGGTCTCGACCTGGCGGTTCAACTCGTCTGCCTTCATGTCGGCCGTTGAGATGGGGGCACCGATGCTGACGGTAATTGTGCCCGGCCGTTTGAGCAGACTGTTGCGACGCCAGAATTCACCGGCATTGTGTGCCACCGGCACGGCCTCCGCGCCGGCATGAGTCGCCAGCCAGGCACCACCGATATGGTATTTGCCGCGCTGGCCTGGAGGAATCCGAGTGCCTTCCGGGAAAACCACAACATTCAAACCGATCGCCAGCCTGTTCTTGCCCTGACTGACCAGTTGTTTCAGCGCTTCTCGCCCGGCCGAACGGTCAATCGCTATCGCCCTGAGCGCCCACAATGCCCAACCAAAGAAAGGCAGCAACAGCAGCGATCTTTTCATCACCCAGATTTGGGGAGGGAAGATCGCCTGCAGGGCAATCGTCTCCCATGCCGACTGGTGCTTGGCCAATATGACGCAGGAATGGTCGGGAATATGCTCGCGGCCGACAACCCGGTAATAAAGGCCACAGGTCAGACCCAACCACCAGAGAACGAATCGCGCCCATCCGGCCACCATGCGGGAACGGAAAAGCGCGGGAAATGGGATCAGCACAAGGGCCAACAGCGTGAACGGGATCACCATCAGCCACATGCCGAGGTTGAATATCAGGGAACGCAGCCAGATCATCCCAGTTCGCTGATAATGCGCGTAGCCGCTTGGGCCAGATCATCACAAACCCAGGTGCCTTCAGGCAATCCGCCAGCTGCCAGTGTTGCTTCTCCCTTACCGGTTTTTACCAGTACGGGTAGCGCACCCAGTGGCATGCTCGCCTGCAGGTCACGCAAAGAGTCGCCCACGCTGGGGACCCCATCGAGATCTGTCCCAAAACGCCTTGCGATCTCCTCGATCATCCCTGGCCGGGGCTTGCGGCAGTCGCAATTGGCATCGGCCGAATGGGGGCAGTAGAACAGTGCATCGATGCGGCCTCCCATCTGGAACACAGCGCGATGCATCTTGTCGTTGATGGCGTTAAGCATGGCCATGTCGAACAGACCACGGCTGATCCCGGACTGGTTGGTCGCGATTGCAATGCGGAATCCAGCCTGATTGAGTGCCGCAATCGCTTCCAGGCTTCCCGGAATAGGAATCCACTCATCCGGATTCTTGATGAACTGGGCGCTATCCTGGTTAATGACGCCATCGCGATCGAGGATGACAAGTTTCATGCTGCCAGCCTGCTCAGATCTGCCACGCGGTTCATGGCCTGATGCAATCCTGCCAGCAATCCCAGACGATTGGCGCGCAGCGCCGGGTCGTCGGCATTCACCATGACGTGATCAAAGAAAGCATCAACCGGATCCTTCAGGGCGGCCAGTGTCTGCAACGAAGCCGTATAGTCTCCCTGTTCAAAAGCAAGGTCGGCTCGCGGCCTGACACTGACCAAAGCAAGGTGCAGTGCCTTTTCAGTTTCCTCTTTCAGCAAGGCACCGTCGACTCCGGCGGAGACTGTCCCTTCAGCTTTTTTCAGGATGTTGCCAACCCGCTTGTTGGCTGCGGCCAGGCTTTCTGCTTCCGGCAGTGCAGCAAACGCGCGGACAGCAGCAAGACGCAGGGCCACATCACCCAGATTCTGCGGACGCAAACTGAGCACGGAATCAATTTCCTGCGCGCTGTAACCCTGCTCGCGCAGACTTCCAGCCAGACGCTCGTAGATAAAATCTGACAGTGGCTGGATCGGGTCTGAAATATCAGCTTCGAATACCGCTGCTGCCTGTTGCAACAAAATATCCAGCGTCAGCGGCAATTTTTTCTCGCTCAACAGGCGGATTACCCCCAGCGCATGCCTTCTTAGAGCGAAAGGATCCTTGTCGCCTGTCGGCTTCTCGCCAATGCCAAATAGCCCGACCAGCGTCTCCAACTTGTCGGCCAGCGCCACGACGACTCCAATCTGGTTGCGCGGCAGATCATCCCCCGCAAATCTTGGTCGATAATGGTCCTCAATGGCAAAGGCAATATCGTTGCCAAGATCGTCGTGCATTGCGTAATAGCGCCCCATAATGCCCTGCAACTCCGGGAACTCACCCACCATATCAGTGAGCAAATCGGCCTTGGCCAGGCGTGCCGCCTGTTCGGCCTGCACGGCCAAGGCATCACCTCCCAATTGCTGGCCGATTACCTTGGCGATAGCGCTGACACGGCCCACTCGTTCACCCTGCGAGCCGAGCTTGTTGTGGTACACCACCTTGCCCAACTGCACCACACGCGATTCCAGCGTCTTTTTGCGATCCTGGTCGAAGAAAAACTTGGCATCAGCCAGGCGCGGGCGAACCACCCTCTCATTCCCGCCAATGACGGCACTCGCATCCGCCGGGCGGATATTGGAAACCAGCAAGAACTTGTTGGTGAGCTTGCCCTGCGCATCCAACAAGGGAAAATACTTCTGGTTGGCCTTCATGGTCAGGATCAGACATTCCTGCGGGACTTCCAGGAACTCCGGCTCAAACTGGCCGAGCAACACGTTGGGACGCTCCACCAGTGCAGTCACCTCATCCAGCAGTGCATCGTCCTGAATGGGGATCAACCCCTGTTTTGCGGCGGCTTCCGTCAGCTGGCGCAGTATCTCGGCACGGCGTGTATCAAAGCCGGCAATGACGGCTCCTTCCTGCTCCATCTGTACCACGTAGCTGTCGGCGCTCTTCAAGCTTACCGGATGTCTGGCTGCCTCGAAACGATGCCCTTGCGTCACATTGCTTGACGCCAGTCCCAGCACATGAACAGGAACGACCTCCTCATCGTACAGGGCAACCAGTCCATGGGCAGGGCGCACAAAGTTGACTGAAGTCCAGCCATCAATCAGTTGATAGGTCATCACCTTGGGGATGGGGAGCTTCGCCAGAGTTTCTTCCAGTGATTTCTGCAACCCCTCGGCAAGACTGGCTCCTTTGCTCATGGAATCCAGAAAAAGCACGTCCGCCTTGCCGTCATTCTCGCGCTTGAGTGATGAGACCACAGAAGCATCAGCACCCAATGCAGCTAGTTTCTTGAGCAGCGCCGGTGTAGCCTGGCCATTGGCGTCCAGCGCCACTGCAACCGGCATCAGCTTTTGCGACACCGATTTGTCAGCCGCTTTTGCGGCGACCCGGGTGATATGTGCTGCCAGCCGGCGAGGAGATGCATAGGTCGTGACGACAGAACCGGCATCAGCCAGTCCCTGTGCCTTCAAACTTTCCTGCAAAGTGCCGGAGAACGCCTCGCCCAGTTTTTTCAGTGCCTTGGGCGGCAACTCTTCGACAAACAGTTCAACCAGAAGATTTTTGAGGTTCATGCCGCCGCCTTCTTTTCAATCTGAGCCAATACTTCGTCGGCCCATTCCTTTGGCGCCATCGGAAAACCAAGTCGTGCGCGGCTGTCGAGATAACTTTGCGCCACACTTCTGGCCAGATTGCGGATACGTCCGATATACCCGGCACGCTCGGTGACCGAGATGGCGCCACGTGCGTCCAGCAGGTTGAATGTATGAGCCGCCTTCAGCACCTGTTCGTAAGCGGGTAGCGCGAGTTGATTTTCCATCAAGTGCTTCGCCTGTCTTTCATGCGCGTTGAATGCGACAAGCAGAAATTCGACATCGCTGTGCTCGAAATTGTATGTGGATTGTTCAACCTCGTTCTGATGGAACACATCCCGGTACTTGAGCCCCGGCGCATAGGTCAGGTCAAAAACGTTATCCACCCCTTGCAAATACATCGCCAGTCGCTCCAGACCGTAGGTGATTTCACCCGTAATCGGCTTGCAGTTGATGCCTCCGACCTGCTGGAAATAGGTGAACTGTGTCACTTCCATGCCATTAAGCCAGACTTCCCATCCCAACCCCCACGCCCCGAGCGTTGGATTTTCCCAGTCGTCCTCGACAAACCGGATATCGTTCTTTTTGAGATCAAACCCAAGAGCTTCCAGCGAGCCCAGATACAGTTCCAGAATGTCGGCAGGGGCCGGTTTCAGTACCACCTGGTATTGATAGTAATGCTGCAGGCGGTTGGGGTTCTCGCCGTAACGGCCGTCCTTGGGGCGGCGGCTGGGCTGAACATAGGCGGCCTTCCAGGGTTCGGGGCCAATGGCACGCAAAAAGGTTGCCGTATGCGATGTGCCCGCGCCGACTTCCATATCATAGGGCTGCAACAGGGCGCAGCCCTGCTGGTCCCAATAGCCTTGAAGCGTGAGAATGATCTGCTGAAAAGTGAGCATGAGTATTTTCTAAAAATCAGGCAGCGGCCTGATCCAGTTCAAACGCCTTGTGAAGCACGCGCACGGCCAATTCCAGATATTTCTCGTCCACCACTACTGAAATCTTGATTTCAGAAGTCGAAATCATCTGAATGTTGATGCCCTCTTCTGCCAGCGTGCGGAACATCTGGCTGGCAATGCCGACATGGGACCGCATGCCAACACCGACAACCGCCACTTTGGCGATCTTGTCGTCCGCATTGATCTCGCGCGCACCGATATGATCCTGCACCTTGTCTTTTAGGATGGCCAGCGCCTTGCTCAATTCGTTCTTGTGGACAGTGAAGGTAAAGTCGGTCGTGCTGTCGGCTCCAACGTTCTGAATAATCATGTCCACATCGATATTGGCATCGGCAATCGGACCCAGAATCTGGTAGGCAATCCCGGGGCGGTCGGGCACGCCCAGCACGGTGATCTTGGCTTCATCGCGATTAAAGGCGATCCCTGAAATAATCGGTTGTTCCATGTTCTCTTCTTCCTCAAACGTAATCAATGTGCCGTCGCCTTCTTCCTCAAAGCTGGACAGCACACGTAACTTGACCTTGTACTTACCCGCAAACTCGACCGAACGGATCTGTAGCACCTTGGAGCCCTGGCTTGCGAGTTCCAGCATTTCTTCGAAGGTGATGGACCCGAGACGCCGTGCTTCGGGCACAATGCGGGGATCAGTCGTATAGACACCATCGACGTCGGTGTAAATCTGGCACTCGTCAGCCTTGAGCGCAGCGGCCAGCGCAACACCGGTGGTATCGGAACCACCCCGGCCCAGCGTGGTGATGTTGCCATTCTCGTCCACGCCCTGAAAGCCCGCTACAACGACAACGTAACCTGCATTAAGATCGGTGCGAATTTTATCTTCGTCGATATTGATAATGCGTGCCTTGGTAAACGCATCGTCAGTCACGATTCTGACTTGCGAACCAGTATAACTTTTTGCCTTGATGCCAAGATCCATCAGCGCCATTGCGGTCAGCGCAATTGTCACCTGCTCTCCCGTGGAGACCATCTGGTCCAGTTCCCGCGGATCAGGCTCCGGCATGATTTCCCTGGCCAGCGCAATCAGACGGTTGGTTTCGCCTGACATTGCAGACACCACCACAACCACTTGATGTCCAAGTGCCTTGTAACGCGCGACCCGGCGGGCCACATTGCGGATACGATCAGGTGAACCGACGGACGTGCCGCCGTATTTTTGTACAATTAAAGCCATATTAATTTGTCAGTTATCACTAATTTATCGTTGTGGGTTAAGCGAATTTGCCTTTGACCCAATCTTCCACACTGGCCAGTGCCTGCGGCAGTCCGGATGGATCAGTTCCACCCGCCATGGCCATGTCCGGCCGGCCGCCACCCTTGCCACCCACCTGCTGGGCGACATAATTGACCAGATCCCCGGCCTTGAGTTTCGCCAAGAGATCATTCGTGACCCCGGCAGCCAGACTGACTTTACCGTCCCCGGACGAAGCCAGCACGATAGCGGCAGATTTGAGCTTGTCCTTGAGTTTGTCCATGGTTTCGCGCAGGGTGTTGGCATCGGCACCGTCCAGCGTTGCGGCCAGTACCTTGATGCCTGATACGTCCACAGCCTGACCGGCGAGATCGTCACCCCGACTGGCGGCCAGTTTCGATTTCAGGCGAGCCAGTTCCTTTTCCAGCGCCTTCACGTGATCCAGTGCCTGTGCGATCTTGCCCGGCAACTCCTGCGCCGGCACCTTGAACTCCCCTGCTGCCCGGTCAAGCAGGTCCTGGTGAGCTTGCACCAGACTCAACGCACCCTCACCCGTCACCGCTTCCACACGGCGCACACCGGCGGCCACACCGGATTCGCCAACAATCTTGAACAGACCGATATCCCCGGTACGATTCACATGAGTCCCGCCGCACAGTTCACGACTGGAACCGATATCCAGCACACGAACCTCGTCTCCATACTTCTCGCCGAACAGCATCATCGCACCGGTCTTCTGAGCAGATTCTATATCCATCACTCGCGCCTGGCAGGCCGCATTGAGCAGAATTTCGTTATTGACCATCTGTTCCACCTTGCGAATTTCCGCATCGGTCACCGGCTGGGTATGGACAAAGTCGAACCGGGTCTTGTCGGGATCGACCTGGGATCCCTTCTGCTGCACATGTTCGCCAAGCACTTCACGCAGCGCCTTGTGCATGAGGTGGGTCGCCGAGTGATTGCGCATGGTGCGATTGCGGGCGGTCACATCGACGCGGGCGGAAACGTTTTCGCCCACCATGAGCGTACCCGTCTTGAGCACGCCGTGATGGCCGAACACGCTGGCCTGAATCTTTTGCGTGTCCTCGACCGCGAAAATGCCGTGACTGCCACGCAGTTCGCCGGTGTCGCCCACCTGCCCCCCGGACTCGGCATAGAACGGCGTATCATCCAGCACCACCACGCCGGGATCGCCTTCTTTCAGTTCATTGACCGCCGTGCCGTCCTTGTACAGCGCCAGCACCTTGCCCGGCGTTTCCAGCTTTTCGTAACCATGGAAAGTCGTCGACTGACCATCGTATTCCAGATTGGTTGCCATCTTGAACTTGCCGGCTGCGCGGGCCTGCTCCTTCTGGCGCGCCATGGCGGCGTTGAACGCGGCATCGTCCACCGTGACGCCACGCTCGCGGCAAATGTCAGCCGTCAGATCAAGCGGAAAGCCATAGGTATCATGCAGTTTGAAGGCAGTTTCACCGTTGAATACCACCACACCGTTCTTCGCCATTTCAGCCAATTCCGTATCGAGGATGGCCATGCCATGCTCGATGGTCTCGAAAAATCGTTCCTCTTCCTGTCGCAGGATGTCAGTCACGCGATTTTCACCCGTCTTGAGTTCGGGATAGGCGTCACCCATTTCGGCCACGAGATCTGGCACCAGCTTATGGAAAAACGCCTTGCGAACACCCAGCTTGTAGCCGTGCCGGATTGCCCGGCGGATGATGCGACGCAGCACGTAGCCGCGACCTTCGTTGCCCGGAATCACGCCGTCGGCAATCAGGAAAGAACAGGCCCGGATATGATCGGCCAGCACCTTGAGCGACGGGCTATCCAGATCAACGCTGCCGGTTTCTCGTGCAGCCGCGGAAATCAGTGTCTGGAACAGGTCGATCTCGTAGTTGGCATGCACACCCTGCAGCACGGCAGAAATCCGCTCCAGCCCCATGCCGGTATCCACCGAGGGTTTTGGCAGCGGATGCATCACGCCGGCCTCGTCGCGGTTGAACTGCATGAAAACGTTGTTCCAGATTTCGATGAATCGGTCGCCGTCTTCATCCGGGCTTCCCGGAGGCCCGCCGGGGATGTGGACGCCGTGATCGTAAAAGATTTCGGTACACGGGCCGCAAGGGCCGGTGTCGCCCATCATCCAGAAGTTGTCACTGGCGTAGCGTGCGCCCTTGTTGTCGCCGATACGGATGATGCGTTCCTTCGGCACGCCGATTTCGTCGGCCCAGATAGCATAGGCTTCGTCGTCCTCGGCGTAGACCGTGACGGTCAGTTTGTCGGCCGGAATCCTGAATACCACGGTGAGCAGTTCCCAGGCGTAATGGATCGCATCGCGCTTGAAATAATCGCCAAAGCTGAAGTTGCCCAGCATCTCGAAGAAGGTGTGATGGCGGGCAGTGTAGCCGACGTTTTCCAGATCGTTGTGCTTGCCGCCGGCGCGGACGCATTTCTGACTGCTCGCAGCACGTGTGTAGGGGCGCTTGTCGAAGCCCAGGAACACGTCCTTGAACTGGTTCATGCCCGCATTGGTGAACAGCAGGGTCGGGTCCCCATGCGGCACCAGCGAACTCGAGGCCACCACAGTGTGGCCCTTGGATGCAAAAAAATCCAGGAAAGCCTGGCGTATCTGTTTACTGTTCATGAATCAGCGTCAAAATCCTGTTTTAATACTTGCTTGATCACATCGAAGCCAAAGCCCCGGCTTTGCAGAAACCTAGCCTGTTTGGCCCAGATTTCGCGATTTTCCGGCAATTGACCGAATTTTTTCTGCCAGACCATTCTGGCGCTTTCCAGATCATCCAGCCCCGCTGTCGCCTGCTCCACCAGGTGATCTGCCACACCTTTTTCGCGCAACTCGTGCGCCACTTTCAGTCGACCAAACCGGTTTTTGCGGCTACTGGCGATCTGTTCGGCAAATCGCTCGTCCGATAGCCAGCCGCGTTTCTGAAAATCCGCCAGCAACGCATCGAGATCATCATTCTCGGCATATGCCGCCAGTTTGCGTCGCAGTTCCAGCGCCGAATGTTCACGACGTGTCAGTAAATCCAGTGCACGCTGACGCAGGGATATACCACTCACATTACAACTCCAAAAACCGAGTTAAAAATGAACGAGAAGGGAGGAATGCAAAGCATACAGAGCGTACAAACCGGACCCCCATGGTACATGAGGATTTCGGGCCTCGCACAACGCCGAAGAACTCTCCGCAGTCATTTACAAGCGGTTATTATTCGTCACCCACATCCGGTACTACGGTCTTGACTGCCGCATCGGCCAAACCGGACTGTACGTTGGCACGAATCCTGTCCTCGATCTCCCGAGCAACTTCCGAATGCTCCTTTAGATATTCGCGGGCATTGTCCTTGCCCTGACCGATCTTCTCGCCCTTGTAGCTGTACCAGGCACCGGATTTCTCCACCAGCTTCATGTTGACGCCAATTTCGATGATTTCGCCTTCGCGCGCGATCCCCTCGCCATAAAGAATGTCGAACTCCGCTTGCTTGAACGGAGGTGCCACCTTGTTCTTGACCACTTTCACTCGGGTTTCACTACCGATTACTTCGTCGCCCTTCTTGATCGAACCAGTACGGCGGATGTCCATACGGACAGAGGCATAAAATTTCAGTGCGTTGCCGCCGGTGGTGGTTTCCGGATTCCCAAACATGACACCGATTTTCATGCGGATCTGGTTGATGAAAATCACCAGCGTGTTGGTGCGCTTGATGTTTGCGGTAAGTTTGCGTAGCGCCTGTGACATGAGACGCGCTTGCAGGCCCATGTGGGAATCACCCATCTCACCTTCAATTTCGGCCTTGGGCGTCAATGCGGCGACCGAGTCGACCACCACCACATCCACCGAGCCAGAACGCACCAGCATGTCAGCAATTTCCAGCGCCTGTTCACCGGTGTCCGGCTGAGAGATCAGCAACTCGGGCACATTGACGCCCAGTTTGGCTGCATATTGAGGATCGAGCGCGTGCTCGGCATCGATAAATGCCGCCACGCCGCCAAGCTTCTGCATCTCGGCGATGACTTGCAGCGTCAGCGTGGTCTTGCCCGAAGATTCGGGCCCGTAGATTTCGACAACGCGACCACGCGGTAAGCCCCCGATGCCCAGTGCCAGATCAAGGCCCAATGAGCCGGTGGAAACAGCCTGAATGTCGCCGGCGACATCGTGATCGCCCATGCGCATGATGGAACCCTTGCCAAACTGCTTCTCAATCTGCGAGAGAGCAGCCGCCAGCGCCTTGCTTTTATTCTCATCCATGCCGTTATTCCTAGCCGTAAAAAAGCGCAAATTATGTCACAAATCAGGAGCTAAGGTAAGCGGGAAGGTCGGGCAAACCAGGCGAGGTAGCACATTCCCGGACAGCGTCAGGACGTATGCCCGAATTCATGACGATACCCTCACTGCTAGATCATGAATATCAATGGCCACCAGAGTGATGCCGCGGAATGGCCTGTTGCACAACAACCTTGGGTAGACACGCCTTTTGGTCGGCAAGCACAATCCGGAAAACTGCTTGTAGCCTTCGCAGAAATGCGCCGCCTTTGCCCATGTACCAACCACCTCGGCCGTGTAATCGTGCCGCTGTAAATGCCACTGCTGATCGAAATAAAATTCCTGGTTTGCGCAATGCGTGGGGAAGTTTTCTGGAAACCTGACTGCCAGCTTTGTTAAGCCGTCAAGCGCAGTGCCGCCAGACTTCTTGACCGCTACGCCCGGCTGCGCGAGCAAAAATGGCATCGTCAGGTAGTTCCACATGGCGTAACCGCAAAAGTACGCAAAATCCAGGTCGTCCCAATAAAACAGGCGGCGGACACTCCGAAAATGTTGCCGTGGATATTCGCGGGCATGCAATATCCCGCCATGTGCATTCAGGATTTCAACCAGTCCTTCACCATAAAATTTGGTGTCCTGCCCCGGCGCAGGGTATTCGTGAATTGTGACCTCGGGCCGTTTGATGCTGATGCTGAGACGGGCATGATCCATTTTGGGCACTCTTTTTGTTGTAAATAGAAGACCGCTTGCCGACACTTCTATTTCAATACTTTCGAGTGAACGCCAATAGTCCAGGCCTCCATGCGCCTCGATGAGGCTTCTTAATTCATCCGGCATGAACCCACCCTTTCCAGGGAATATTGCACGGACTGACTGCGCACCGCTTCGCGGTCTCCTGTGAATCGTACGGTCGTACTGACAATCGCTCCAGTTATATCAGCCCAGGCAAAACACACCGTGCCAACCGGCTTGTCCGCTGTACCCCCCTCCGGACCTGCAATCCCGGTAATGGCCGCGGCGATCTGGGCGTGACTTCTGTTGAGTGCGCCCAAGGCCATTTCGCGCGCAGTTTCTTCACTGACTGCACCCTGCTGTTTGAGCGTTTCCGGCAAAACACCCAGTAATTCCATCTTGGCTTCGTTGCTGTAGGTCACAAACCCGCGCTCGAACCAGGCCGAACTGCCGGGAATGGCAGTGACAACCTGCGCAGCCATACCTCCGGTGCAAGATTCCGCCAGCGTCAGCTTCCAGCCGCGCCGCTCAAGGGCAGCCCCGACGCTGGCCGCCAGTGTCAGAAGTGCAGCGTCAGCCATAACAGGGCTTTCAGGGCAAGGATGGCGTAAATCGCCGCCAGCAAATCATCGAACATCACACCGAACCCGCCCTTAAACCGTGAATCGCATTGACGGATGGGAAACGGCTTCCAGATATCGAACAGTCGGAACAACACGAACGCTGACAACCACCAATACAGGTTGCGCGGTGTAAACTCCAGCACCAGCAGCATGGCGACGATCTCGTCCCAGACAATACTGCCATGATCGGATACGCCCAGCGCATCGCCGGCCTTCTGGCAGATCGGAATGCCAACAAGGAACAGCAAGGCGATGACAAGCAGGTGAAACGCCTCCGGCAACAGCATCAGCGCATAGAACAGCGGCAGCCCGACCAGCGTGCCGAAGGTACCGGGGGCCTTCGGTGCCAGACCAGTGCCGAAACCGAGCGCAAGCAAATGTAGAGGGTGGCGTAAAAGGAATTGGCGGTCAGGCAAAATGGTCATACCCGCCCTTCTCCGACTTCATCGCTTGTCCATGAGCATCCAGCACCCGCAGCCCACCCGGTTCGACAATGCTTCCGATTCTGGCCAGCGGCAAACCAAGCCTCTCACCGATCTCGGTAATTTCTGGTGCACGCTCCTTGCTCGCGGTAAAACATAATTCATAATCATCGCCACCCGCCAGCAGGCAATTGCATGCCCAAACCTCCGGCAGCCATGGCTTGAGAGAAGGGTGCGCGGGCAGCGCCTCGAAGCGAATCTCCGCTCCACAGTTGGACCTTTCAAGAATATGCCCGAGGTCGGCCAGCAGGCCGTCAGAAATGTCTATGGCAGCATGCGCGATGCCGCGTAATGCCAGGCCCAGCGATACAAGTGGCTGCGGGTTTTCGAGGGCGCGCAGGCAATCGGCAAGATCAGGTTCGTCGAGGTTCACTTTGCCTTGCAATGCAGCCAGCCCGGTCGCCGCCCCGCCCAGCGCACCGGAAACCCAGATGTCGTCGTCCGTTCGAGCAGCATCGCGGCGCAATGCCTGATTTCCCGGAACTTCGCCCAGAATGGTGACGCTCATGCTCAACGGCCCACGCGTGGTGTCACCGCCGATGAGCTCGATCCCAAACTGTTCCGCACAATTAAAGAAGCCGTCGGCAAAACATGCGAGCCAGTGTTCGTCAGCCCGTGGCAAGGAGATCGCCAACGTCGCCCATCTCGGCTGCGCACCCATCGCCGCAAGATCGGAAATATTCACAGCCAGCGTCTTCCATCCCAGTTTGCGTGGATCGGCATCTGGAAAGAAGTGCGTCCCTGATACGAGCATGTCGGTGGAGACGGCCAGTTCCATCCCGGACGAGACGGGCAGCAAAGCGGCATCGTCGCCCACCCCCAGCGTGGCGGAAGGGGTCGGCCGCGTAAAGTACTTTTCGATCAAGCCAAATTCGGAGGTCATTCAAGCAACCGGTTTTTGTGCCGACTTGGGCCGGAATGCCTTGACTACGGTTTCGCGGGTTTCAATATATGGTGCGCCAATGAGGTCTAGGCAGTACGGTACGGCGGCGAAAATACCATGGACAACCTGCTTGCCGTCGGCCTCCTTGAAACCTTCCAGCGTTTCCTTGATCGATTTGGGCTGGCCAGGAAGATTGATGATGAGACTTTGCCTGCGGATCACGGCGACCTGACGCGACAGTATCGCTGTCGGCACAAATTGCAAACTGATCTGGCGCATCTGCTCGCCGAAGCCAGGCATTTCCCTGTCGGCTACGGCCAGCGTCGCTTCCGGAGTCACATCCCGCAATGCAGGGCCGGTTCCGCCGGTAGTGAGCACTAATGAACACCCCTCCTGATCTACCAATGCTATTAACGTGGACTCGATCTCTGCCTGTTCGTCGGGGATAATGCGACTGACGGCTTCCCACGGAGTTATCAAGGCGGTTTCAAGCCAGCCACGTAGTGCCGGGATTCCCTTGTCTTCGTAGATACCACTGGAGGCACGGTCACTGATGCTGACAAGGCCAATACGAATGGAAGCTGTCATTCAGGCTCCCGGGCGATAACCCGAAGTAATGGGGTAACGCCTGTCCTTGCCGAATCCACGATGAGTAATCCGTACGCCGACCGGAGCCTGCCGGCGCTTGTATTCATTACGGTCAATCAAAGTGAGCACTCGCCTGACATCCTGCTCAGCATGCCCGGCTGCAACGATTTCGGCCGGACTACAGTCGTTCTCAACATACATCTCCATGATGGCATCCAGAGTTTCGTAGGGCGGGAGTGAGTCCTGGTCTGCCTGATTGTGGCGCAGTTCAGCCGATGGCGGACGCGTGATAATGCGCTGCGGGATGACCTCTGAAATTCCGTTACGATAGGCAGCCAGTCGATATACCAGTGTCTTGGGAACATCCTTGAGCACCGCAAATCCCCCCGCCATATCCCCATAGAGTGTGGAGTAACCAACTGCCATCTCGCTCTTGTTGCCTGTCGTCAACACAATCGATCCAAACTTGTTGGAAAGCGCCATCAGCAGCGTACCGCGGATACGGGCCTGCAGATTCTCTTCGGTCAGATCAAATGACAGTCCTTTGAATTCCTCGGCCAGCGTATGGATGAAACTGTCAAACAGCGGCTTGATGGTCATTTCGTCGTGGCGTACACCGATACGATCCGCCATCTCGCGTGCATCAACCAGGCTGATATCAGCGGTAAACTCGGAGGGCATCATGACTGTACGGACACGCTCCGCACCAAGCGCATCAACCGCAATGGCCAGCGTCAATGCGGAATCAATTCCCCCGGACAGCCCCAGCACGACGCCCGGAAAGCGGTTTTTATTTACATAATCACGCACCCCAAGGCAAAGCGCCCGATAGACGCTGGCTTCCTGGTCAAGCCCGGGTGCGATCGGTCCCGGTAGGAAATGGTCATTCTGCAATTCAATCATGCCCAGGGTTTCTTCAAACGCCGGCCATTGAGCGACAATTGCTCCCTGGGCATCCATGGCAAAGCTGGCACCGTCGAATACCAGTTCGTCCTGCCCGCCAACCAGATTGACATACAATGCCGGCATCAACGTCTGGCTAATACGCTCACGCAGCATTTCATAGCGGGTGGATTGCTTATCAAGATGATATGGCGAGGCATTGAGTGCAAGCAGAATCTGGGCGCCTTGCTGACGCGCCAGCAAGGCCGGACCTGGTTCCCACACATCGGCGCATACGTTAACTCCGAACCGGATGCCCTCCAGTTCAAAGACTAATGGCTCGTGCCCCTTATCGAAGTAGCGTACCTCGTCAAAAACACTGTGATTCGGCAAAGCATGCTTGAGATAGGTGGCCTCGATCCTTCCGTCACGGAGTAGAGAGGCTGCGTTATAGCGCTTGCCATGCAGAATTTTCGGATGCCCGACCAGAAGCGCAATTCCGCTCATCCGGCCTGCAATCTCCAGCAATGCCTTGTCTGCAGCCGCGAGAAAATCCTCGCGCAACAACAAATCCTCAGGAGGGTAACCGGATAATGCCAATTCGGGTGTAACCAGCAACGAAACCCCCATCTCCATGGCATTCTGTGCTGCCTCAACGATCCGGGCGGCATTGCCATCAATATCACCGACAGCAAAATCAAGCTGGGCAAGCGCAATTTTCATAGTGCGAGTTTATGCCATCCCGGCAGCCTCTGGTTCACAGAGCCTAATAGGAGCCGCCCGCATCCCTGATCAACTTCACCATCTCCGGTTGTTTCTTCTTCATGGCATAGACCAGCGCTGTCAATCCATATTGGTCCTTGGCCTTGACCTTGGCCCCGTGTTCCAGCAGCAGCTTCAACGTTGGAATGGAACCGCTCTCGACCGCAAAATGCAGCATGGGTGTCCCTTCGGAGTCCTCAATATTGACATTGCTACCCCGATCAATCAGCAATCTGGCTGCGTCTGCCTGACCACGACGAATTGCCCAGGTCAGTGCCGTCCATTCCGTATGATCCTTAAGGTCTATCTGAGCCCCTCCGTCCAGCAGCGCGATCATCGCTTCGGTGTTGCCTTCACGTGCAGCATACATCAGCGCGGTCAGTCCGAATCGATCCCGGGTCGAAGTGTCAGCACCGTTCTTCAGTAAGGTCAAAAGCGTCGGAGTATCTCCATTTTTTGCCGCATACATAAGCACGCTCTTACCATCGTCGCTCTTGGAGTTGGCACTGGCCCCCTGCTGAACAAGCAGCCCCACGATCTCGCTATAGCCTGATGTCGCGGCAAGTCCAAGAGCGCTCCAGCCGGCTTCATCACGGATGGTGATATCGGCACTCTTGGCCAGCAGTGCGCGCACCACTTCAATATAGTTTTTCTTGGCAGCAAACATCAACGCAGTCCATCCTGCCGCGTCCCGCACATTGACATCGGCACCCTTGTCCAGCAGCAGCTTCACCACCTCGGTCTGGCCCTTGCGAGCCGCATACATCAAGGCGGAGATGCCATCCTTGTCCTTGGTGTTGGGACTGGCGCCGCTGTCCAGCATGGCCTGCACGGACGCCAGATCTCCCTTGGAAGATGCGGTGAGCAGGTATGGCACCTCCTCTTCCGCCCAGGATGACAAAGACAGCAGCAAACTGCATAGCAATACCAAATTCTTGATGATGTTCATGCCTGTTCTTCCCGTCTACTTTTGATTGATTGCCGCCTGCACTGCCTCACCCAGTCCAGCAGGCGAACTGGCGACAACGACACCTGCTTTTTCCAGTGCGCGAATCTTGTCTGCAGCCAGACCCTTTCCGCCTGAAATGATAGCTCCAGCATGCCCCATGCGTTTGCCCTTGGGTGCCGTCTGCCCGGCAATATATCCGGCAACAGGCTTGGTCACATGCGAATGAATATATTCGGCCGCAGCTTCCTCGTCGCTGCCACCGATTTCACCGACCATGATAATGGCTTCGGTTTCCGGGTCTGCCTGAAACAATTCCAGACACTCGATGAAATTCAGTCCCTTGATCGGGTCACCCCCGATTCCGACGCAGGTGGTCTGGCCAAGCTCGAGCTGGGTTGTCTGGTGAACTGCCTCGTAGGTCAGCGTGCCGGAGCGGGATACGATGCCGACCTTGCCGCGCCGGTGGATACTGCCTGGCATGATACCGATCTTGCATTCGTCCGGTGTAATGACCCCGGGACAGTTAGGTCCGATCAAACGGACACCGTTGGCCTTGAGTGCCGCCTTGACGTTGAGCATGTCCAGAACTGGGATGCCTTCGGTGATGCAAACGATCAGTTCCACCCCGGCATCCATTGCCTCAATAATCGAATCGGCCGCAAACGGCGGTGGTACGTAAATCACACTGGCATTGGCAGAAGTTTCTCGCACCGCTTCGCGCATGGTGTTAAAAACCGGCAGGTTAAGGTGGGTCTGCCCACCCTTGCCAGGCGTGACCCCACCGACCATACGTGTCCCATAAGCCAGGGCCTGTTCGGAATGAAAGGTGCCCTGCTTGCCGGTAAAGCCCTGGCACAGAACCTTGGTGTTTTTGTTAACCAGAATACTCATTTAGATTCCTAAGCTACCGCTGCAACCGCGCACTTGGCTGCATCGGTCAGCCCATCAGCAGAAATGATTGACAAGCCGCTTTCGGCCAGCATTCTGCGGCCCAGTTCGACATTGGTCCCTTCCAGTCGCACCACTACAGGGACCTGGACACCAACTTCCCTTACTGCTGTCATAATGCCCTCGGCGATAATGTCACAGCGCATAATGCCACCGAAAATATTAACCAGAATGGCTTTGACGTTACTGTCGGATAAAATGATTTTGAAGGCCCTGGCAACCGTTTCCGCCGTTGCACCGCCACCAACATCAAGAAAATTGGCCGGCATCCCGCCGTGCAACTTGATCAGATCCATCGTTGCCATCGCCAGTCCGGCACCGTTGACCATACAGCCAATATTTCCGTTGAGCGCAATGTAATTGAGCCCTGCAGCGTGCGCGTCAGCCTCCTTGGCATCATCCTGCGACCAGTCGCGCTGCTCTGACAGGTTTTTCTGCCGATAAAGTGCGTTGTCGTCCACGCTCATCTTGCAGTCCAGCGCCACCAGGCTACCTTCAGTGGTCACAATCAACGGATTGATTTCGAGTAAAGCCAGATCGTTTTCTTTGAATAATTTGTAGAGTCCCTTCATCATCCTGGTAAAAGCCGCCACCTGATCGCCGGCCAAATCCAGCGCAAATGCCAAGTTGCGTGCCTGATAATCCACCAGTCCCAGCAACGGGTCACAAACCTCGCGCAAAATCTTCTCCGGCGTGCGTTGGGCAATTTCCTCGATTTCCATACCGCCGGCGCTGGAAGCCACTACAACCACGCGTTCGCTGGCCCGGTCCACCAGCAACGAGAGATAAAGTTCGCGTGCAATCGGCAAGGTTTCTTCCACCAGCACCTGGTTAACCGTCTGCCCCTCCGGTGCATTCTGAACCGTGACCAGTCTGCCGCCAATCAGCCCGCCTGCCAAAATCTTCACTTCATCCGGGGATTTGACAACCTTGACACCACCCGCCTTGCCGCGTCCACCCGCGTGAATCTGGGCTTTGACCACCCAGGCATTGCCGCCCAGTTCGGCACCAGCGGTCACGGCGTCTTCGGCACTTTGCGCCACCCGCCCCCTGGGGACAGGCACGCCATAGCGCTGCAATAGCTGCTTGGCCTGAAATTCGTGCAAATTCATGAAGGATTCCGTGCGATAAGAAATAGTCGCAATTTTGGCGGAAAACAGTAAAAGGCGCCACTCATTCGGGCACTGCCTTTCAAATACCCGGGATATCCTGTACGCGATAAATGACGATGCGAACGACGTCCATCAAAAGTGGACGAAAGCCGTAAGCATCAACAGGGATATCTGAACAAATCTAGGCTCCTGCAATCCGGCTGCCCGAAAATACAGCACTGAAGATGCTACCCTTGCCGTATTCACTGCTAACTTCCAGGTGTCCCTGGTGACGACTGAGAATGTGCTTGACGATGGAAAGCCCAAGCCCGGTGCCGCCGGTTTCGCGCGAACGACTGCGATCCACACGATAAAAACGCTCGGTCAGCCGCGAGATATGCTGGGGCTCAATGCCGATACCACAGTCGGCAACACTGAATACCGCATCGCCTTCACGCATTTTCCAGACCAGACGGATTTCACCTCCCGCCGGCGTGTAACGAATAGCGTTGGTGACCAGGTTACCAAAGGCGCTGTGCAGTTCGTTCTGGCTTCCGCGCAATCTGAGATCGCGGTCCAAGTCCTCGATCACGATCCTATGCCGTCCCCCGCTCAGGGCATCTCCCTCCTGCCTTACCGTCTCGACCAGTGCAGGAATGTCGATGAGTTCTTCCTGCAGAATTTGCTGGCTGCTTTCCAGCTGTGACAGTGTCAGAAGATCTTCGACCAGATGCCGCATACGATTGGTCTGATCCTCCATCAGATCAAAATAATGGCGTAGCGATTCCGGGAACGCACCGCCCATATCCTTGAGCGTCTCGATGAATCCGCCGACCACGGTCAATGGTGTGCGCAACTCGTGCGAGACATTGGCCACAAAGTCGCGCCGCATGGTTTCAATTTTTTCCAGATGCGACACATCACGGCAGATCAGCAATTTCTGGTTGTCCCCGAAAGGTACCAGTTGAATTTGCAGCGATACATCCGGGCTGCGAGCCGATTTAAGTGTCAGCGTCTCGCCATAATGGCGTGCATTGAGATAGGAAATAAATTCGCTCTGACGCACCAGAAAGCTGATTGGCTGGCCAGCGTCCTGAACGAGGTCCAGCCCGAGCAAACCTTCGGCCGGCGGGTTGCACCACTCGATCTGGTCGCTCACATTGAGCATCACTACGCCATCTGGCAGGGCACGCGCAGCCTGCTGAAGACGCCCCAGTTCCCCTTTCAGCCGACTCTCATTGTGCAACTGGAGACGAAACTCCTGATAAAGGCTGCTAAAGGCGTCGTCCCACACGCCGAATCCATCCGGAACCGTAGCGGGATCGGGTTTGTTCAGCCAGCCCATCAAAACCTTCAGCTGCCGCAAATGCAGTCCCAGCAGCACCAGCAAAGAGAGAAACATGGCCAGCAACGCCACGCCACCGCCGGCCATGATCCAGAGCAGAAGACAAAACATGCCCATCGGCAGCAGTGGCCAGAGATTGCGCCACCAGAAATATTGCACGCGAAAGACTCCGAAAAAGAACTGGGCGTATTAGAGCCTAATTTGGCCGGGAACGAAAGATCGGAACTTCAGTCGGCCACTAAATATTTAGTGCGCAGAAAACCGGTATCCCACCCCGCGAACGGTCTGAATCATCTCCTCATGACCGCTGGCTTCAAGTGCCTTGCGCAGACGACGAATATGAACATCAACGGTACGGTCCTCGACATAGACACGGTCACCCCATACCTTGTCAAGAACGTTGGCACGAGAGTGAACACGTTCGGGACTGGACATGAGGAAATGAAGCAGTCGAAACTCGGTCGGCCCCAGATCAAGGCTCATGCCATTGCCGGTCACGCGGTGCGTCGCAGGATCTACACGCAAACCAGCGACCTCGATCGGATCATCCGTCATTTGCGGTGCGCGACGGCGCAAAACGGCCTTAATCCGCGCCAGCAACTCGCGCGGACTGAACGGCTTGGTCACATAATCATCCGCGCCAACATCCAGGCCACGAATCTTGTCGGACTCTTCACCCTTGGCTGTCAGCATGATAATCGGTATGGATTTTGTGTACTCGTCACCTTTCAACCGGCGCGCAAACTCGATTCCGCTCATCCCCGGCAGCATCCAGTCCAGAATGATGAGGTCCGGCAACGTTTCACGCATCAGCATCTGCGCCTGCTCAACGCTCATCGCCCGCAAGGCATTGTGCCCGGCCTGTTGCAGATTGAGCAACAGCAACTCCTGAATGGCGGGCTCGTCTTCAACCACCAGAATATTGGCTGGCATAGTTATTTTCCTTGTTACAAAATAAGTGCACTTTATGTCGTTATTGTGACAAATTCATGACATCGGATCAGGTTATTGCCAACAACCCGATTATGTAACAATATTCGTCTGTACATTGGTCATTTAAAATTACTTGCAGATAGCGCACCTCTAGCAACAAAAATAATCGGGGGAGAGAGACATGTCGGGATTTTTCTCGAAAGAAAGAACAGTCGCACATCACGGGTTCAACCGCTGGCTGGTGCCGCCTGCGGCGCTGTGTATTCACCTCTGCATCGGCATGGCCTACGGATTCTCGGTGTTCTGGAAACCGCTGGGCAACGCCCTGCTCGGCAGCGATGGCAAGCCTCTGGCTGCCTGTGCTGCCGGATCTGCCACATTTGCAGATAAACTTCATGGCACCTGGCGTGCGCTGTTCGCCACCGATTGTAACTGGACGCAATTCGACCTGGGCTGGATGTACACCCTGTTTTTTGTGCTGCTCGGCTGCTCTGCCGCGGTTTGGGGGGGCTGGCTGGAGCGCGAAGGTCCGCGCAAGGCAGGTTTGGTTTCCTTGCTGTGCTGGTGCGGCGGGCTGCTGATCTCGGCCTTCGGTGTCTACCACCATCAACTATGGATGATGTGGCTGGGGTCCGGCGTCATCGGCGGAATCGGGCTGGGGCTGGGCTACATCTCGCCCGTGTCCACGCTGATCAAATGGTTCCCGGATCGCCGCGGCATGGCAACCGGCATGGCCATCATGGGCTTCGGCGGTGGCGCGATGATCGGTTCCCCGCTGGCTACCAAGCTGATGGGATATTTCGCTTCGCCCGCCGGTCCCGGCATCTGGCAAACCTTCGTAGCCATGGCGGTGATTTACTCCGTATTCATGCTGGCTGGCGCGCTGGGATACCGGATTCCCCCGCTGAACTGGAGCCCTAAAGGCTGGGTGCCGCCTGCCAAAAAGCAGAGCAACAGCATGATCTCAAGCCATCATGTGCACCTCAGGAATGCCCACAAAACCCCGCAATTCTGGCTGTTGTGGCTGGTACTGTGCCTGAACGTCTCGGCCGGAATCGGCATTATCGGTGCGGCTGCACCGATGCTGCAGGAAACCTTTGGCGGCGCGCTCATCAATCAGCCCGATCTGGGATTTGCCGAAATCAAGAAAGATGCCACGCTAACTGCTGCAGCGGCGGCTGTGGGTGCAGGTTTTGTCGGACTGATTTCGCTGCTCAACATTTTTGGCCGCTTTGCTTGGGCATCTTCTTCCGACAAGCTGGGCCGCAAGCAGACCTATTTCATCTTTTTCGTACTTGGTGCTGCGCTGTATGTAGGCGCTTCCGTCTTTGCCGGGTGGAAATCGCTCGCCTTTTTTGTCGCCGCTTTCTGTGTCATCGCCTCCATGTACGGAGGTGGATTCGCCACCATTCCGGCCTATCTGGCGGATATGTTCGGCACCCAGTTCGTCGGCGCGATTCATGGCCGCCTGCTCACCGCATGGTCGACTGCCGGCATTCTGGGGCCGGTCGTCGTCAACTACATGCATGATGTCAGGCTGGAAGCCGGCGTGCCTTTTGACCAGATTTACGGCCCTATTTTTTACGTGCTTGCAGGCATGCTAGTGCTTGGCTTCATCGCCAATATGCTGGTGCGGCCGGTGGCGCAGAAATGGGTCATGAGCGAAGCCGAACTAGAGGCAGAGCATAAGATCGCACATGAAGCATCCCCGAAAAATGCCACAGGCGTAACAGAAGAGGTGTCCGGGCAAGGCGAGCACCGCGGCCTGGTCGCGACGGCATGGCTGGTGGTAGGCATCCCTCTGGCATACGGCATCTGGAATACCATAATCAAGGCCTGGGGGCTGTTTAACTAGGGCGTGTTCACACTAATTTCACGACTGCATTGCCAAGATAACGCGATGGATGCAAGACGCGGCACAGCGAATGGTCATTCCATTCGCAAGCTTCGCAACGCAGCACCACGACAACCTGTGCTGCCGGGTTAGCACCCGGCGCCAGCAACTGCCATTCTTGTGGCAAGCCAACTCATCGCGAAAGCAGCTACAAATTAACGCAAGCCGGGAAAGCGCCCCTGCATGGCTCGCAGCATCTTGCCCATGCCGCCTTTGGACAGCATTTTCATCATCTTCTGAATTTCTTCAAACTGGTTCAGCAGGCGATTGACTTCCTGCACCTGTACGCCCGCTCCGCTCGCGATGCGGCGTTTGCGGCTGGCCTTGATAAGCTCCGGCTTGCGGCGCTCCATAGGCGTCATCGAGTTGATGATGCCCTCGATGCGGCGCATGGCCTTGTCCCCAGCCTCGCCATCCATTTTCCCCGCAGCCTGCGCCATCTGGGCGGGCAACTTATCCATCAGGGCTCCTACACCGCCCATGTTGCGCATCTGCTGCATCTGGGCCTTGAAGTCGTCCAGATCAAAGTTCTTGCCGGATTTGACCTTCTCCGCGAGTTTTTTCGCTTCGTCCAGATCGACATTCTTTTGCGCCTGCTCGATCAGGCTGAGCACGTCGCCCATGCCGAGGATGCGCGAAGCCATGCGCTCCGGATGGAATGGCTCCAGTCCGTCCACTTTTTCACTGACCCCGACATACTTGAGCGGCGCACCGCTGACCTGACGCACCGAAAGTGCCGCACCGCCTCGCGCATCACCATCCAGCTTGGTCAGAATCACGCCCGTCAATGGCAGTGTTTCAGAGAAAACGCGCGCCGTATTTACGGCGTCCTGCCCTTGCATCGCATCCACCACAAACAGGGTTTCGACCGGGTTGAGCAGTCCATGCAACTGCCGGATCTCTTCCATCATCGCTGCATCAATCGCCAGTCGCCCGGCGGTATCGAAAATCATCACGTCGTGAAAATGTCGCCGTGCATGGTCAAGCGCAGCCATTGCAATTTGCTGCGGTTTTTGCGAGGAGTCGGAGGGGAAAAAGTCCGTTTCCAGTTGGGCTGCCAGCGTTTTGAGCTGTTCGATCGCCGCCGGACGATAAATGTCGGCACTGACCAGCAGCACTTTTTTCTTCTGCTGTTTTAGCAGCCGCGCAAGCTTGGCCGAACTGGTGGTCTTGCCCGAACCCTGCAAGCCGGCCATCAGAATCACCGCCGGAGGCACAGCGGCAAGGTTAAGCGCGGCGCCCTGTCCTCCCATCAGCGCAGTCAGCTGCTCATGCACAACCTGTATCAGGGCCTGGCCCGGCGTAAGGCTCTGTAACACCTCTCGACCAAGCGCACGTTCCCGGACATGGGCAATGAAATCCCTGACTACTGGCAACGCGACATCGGCTTCCAGTAACGCCATGCGTACTTCACGCAGTGCGTCCGTAATATTGTCTTCGGTGAGACGCGCTTGTCCGCGCAAATTCTTGACGACTTGTTGCAGTCGTCCGGTCAGATTCTCAAGCATGGCGATAAAGTGTCAGTCTGATGTGCGTTACGCGGTCATGTTATAGTTCGGGTTCTGCACAATTTTAACTGAAGTATGGTCGAATTCCTGCCCTATCTGCTGACAGCCCTGATTTATCTGGTCGTTGCCGTACTCTATTGGCGACGTACCAGCGTTTCACCACGCTGGTCGCAGGTCACGGTTGGGATTGCGCTGGCAATGCACGGCTGGATGCTCTATGACTCCCTGTTCATGCCGGAAGGTCTTAATCTGGGGTTAACCAACGCCCTGTCGACCATTTTCTGGCTCACGGCACTCATCTACTGGGGCACCAATTTTCGGCAGGATCTGCACCGACTCCAGGCATTCGTCCTGCCGCCAGCCGCACTTGCGCTGCTGTTGCAGTTTGCTTTGCCGGAGCACCATACGGTCACCTATGCCGGCGAACCCCTGTTTCGGCTGCACCTCATCATCGCCTTTTCTGCCTACAGCCTGCTGACATTTGCCGCACTGCATGCCCTGCTGATGATGGTTGCGGAACGTACGCTGCACCGCAAGCCGACACTGCTCCGGTTACCCGACTTTCCCCCGCTGGTGAGCATGGAGCGCCTGCTGTTCCAGATGGTCGGAACAGGGTTTTTGCTGCTGACACTTACCCTGATCAGCGGCATCGGTTTCTCGGAACAACTGTTCCATCAGGCATTCCGCTTCAATCACAAAACCGTATTCACCATCATTTCCTGGCTGATATTTGCCTCGTTGCTGGCGGGTCACTGGAAGTACGGCTGGCGTGGTCGCACTGCCGTACGCTGGACACTTACCGGGTTCGGTGTTCTGCTGCTGGCCTACGTTGGCAGCAAGTTCGTACTTGAGTTTCTGCTGGGACGGTAACATTGACATCAGTCACCAAGGCCCTGAGTTTGTTTGCCTCATGAGTTCAACACCAAAAGTATTCATTAAAACCTTTGGCTGCCAGATGAACGAGTACGACTCGTCTCGCATGGCCGATCTCATGAAGGCATCGGAAGGCATGGATCCCACCGACAACCCGGAAGAGGCCGATGTCATTCTGATCAACACCTGCTCGGTGCGCGAGAAGCCTCAGGAAAAAGTATTCCACCAGCTTGGCCGCCTCAAGGATCTCAAGCAGGCCAATCCCGATCTGGTGATCGGCGTCGGCGGCTGCGTTGCCAGCCAGGAGGGTTCGGCCATTGTCGAGCGTGCACCCTATGTTGATATCGTGTTCGGCCCTCAGACGTTGCACCGCCTGCCCGAAATGATCGCGGCGCGGCGCAAATCCGGCGCGGCCCAGGTCGATACCAGCTTTCCAGAAATCGAAAAGTTCGACCGGCTGCCGCCGCCGCGTGTGGAAGGCGCCGCCGCATTTCTATCCATCATGGAAGGGTGCAGCAAATACTGCACGTTCTGCGTCGTGCCCTACACCCGTGGAGAGGAAGTCTCTCGCCCATTCGACGACGTACTGCTTGAAGCTGCCCAACTGGCTCAGCAAGGCGTCAAGGAAATCACCCTGCTGGGGCAAAACGTTAACGCCTATCGCGGCATCATGAGCAACGGCGACACTGCCGATCTGGCACTGCTGCTCGAGTACCTTGCCGAAATCCCGGAAATCGAACGTCTGCGATACACAACCTCGCACCCCAACGAGATGACCCCACAGCTGATCGATGCTTTCGCCCGCATCCCCAAGCTGGTGTCGCATATCCACCTGCCGGTGCAGGCCGGTTCAGATCGAATTCTCGCGGCCATGAAACGCAACTACACCGTGCTGCAGTACAAATCTCTGATTCGCAAGCTGCGCGCCGCACGTCCGGATTTGTGTCTGTCGTCTGATTTCATTGTTGGATTTCCCGGCGAGACCGAGGCCGATTTCGAAGCCACCATGAAGCTGGCGCAGGAACTCAATTTTGATGCCAGCTTCTGCTTCGTTTACAGCGCTCGACCCGGAACCTCCGCGTCCTATCTTGAAGACGACACCCCACAAGAGGTCAAGCTCCAGCGTCTCGAACGCCTGCAGGGCCTCATAGACGCGCAGGCTTTCGCGATTGCCGAGGCAATGATCGGGACCAGACAGCGTGTACTGGTCGAGAATCTGTCGCGCAAGAGCGATCAGGAACTGGCGGGGCGAACCGATAACAACCGCATCGTCAATTTTCCCGGACCCGCGGAGCGGGTTGGGCAGTTTGTCGAAGTGACCATCACCGCGGTCTCGTCGCATACCCTGCGCGGCAAAATCGCTCAGGAATAGAGTCTTTACGTGGAAATCAACTTTACCCCCGAAGATAATGAGCAACTCGCCAATTTGTGCGGCTCGCTGGATGAGAATCTGAAACAGATCGAGGATGCACTGGATGTTTCCATTGCGCGGCGCGGCGGGTATTTCCGCATCGGCGGCGACAAGCAGCAGGCACAGCTTGCTGCACAGCTGTTGCAGAATTTCTACGACCGCGCCAGAAAGCCGATTTCGTTGGAAGACATTCAGTTGGGTCTGGTGGAGATCGGAAAACTTTCACCGGACGCGGTGACCACCACCGCCATGCCGGTGCTGATGACACGCCGTCATGACCTGCATGGTCGTACGCCACGCCAGGTAGAATATCTTCAACAGATTCAGGAATTCGACATCAGCTTCGGAATCGGCCCGGCGGGTACAGGCAAAACGTATCTCGCCGTGGCCAGTGCGGTAGATGCGCTGACGCGAGATCGGGTAAAACGCATTGTGCTGGTGCGACCTGCGGTCGAAGCCGGAGAGCGTTTGGGCTTCCTTCCCGGCGATCTGGCGCAGAAGGTCGATCCCTACCTGCGCCCCTTGTACGATGCGCTTTATGACCTCATGGGTTTCGACACAGTCGGCCGGATGTTCGAGCGTGGTGCCATCGAGGTCGCTCCGCTGGCGTATATGCGGGGTAGAACCCTGAACCAGAGCTTCATCATTCTCGACGAGGCGCAGAACACCACCCCGGAACAGATGAAGATGTTCCTGACCCGCATCGGCTTCGGCACAAAAGCGGTGATCACCGGTGACGTGACCCAGATCGACCTTGGTCGTGGACAGAAGAGCGGGCTGGTAATCGCACAGGAGGTACTGAAAGATGTACGTGGAATTGCCTTCACCCGCTTCCAGTCAGAAGATGTCGTCCGTCACCCGCTGGTACAGAAAATCATCAACGCCTACGAAAAATTCGAACAACGCGACGAATGAAGCCAAAAGTCTCGCTGGCCATCCAGTATGCGACCAGATCGGAATTCGTTCCCACACGGTTAAAATTCCGCAAGTGGATTCAGGCCGCATTGGAATGCGATGCCGAAATCGCCTTGCGCATCGTCGGCATGGAAGAAGGGCGCGAACTCAATCGCGATTATCGGAGCAGGGATTACGCCACCAACGTGCTGACTTTTCCGCTCGATAGCGACCCTCTGCTGATGGGTGACATCGTCCTGTGTGCCCCAGTGATAGAAAAAGAAGCCGTCGAACAGAGCAAGTCGCTGGAGGCACATTACGCCCACCTTGTTGTCCATGGCGTGCTTCATTTGCAGGGATACGATCACGAAAATGATGAAGATGCCATTCGCATGGAGACGCTGGAAACCCAAATCGTTACAGATTTAGGGTATGCTGACCCTTATCGTATTCAGGAGAACGCCATCACTCATGGCTGATGACAGTCACAAGCCGGGCTGGCTGGAGCGTCTTTCCCACCTGCTGTTGCGCGAACCGGAAGACCGCGAACAGCTGATCGAGCTGTTGCACTCGTCCTTCGAGAAAAATCTGCTGGACGCAGATGCGCTTACCATGATCGAGGGGGTACTGCAGGTTTCGGAAATGCAGGTGCGTGACATCATGATCCCGCGCTCGCAAATGGACGTCATCGATATTACAGACGTTCCCGAGAAGTTCATTCCGTTCGTCATCGAAACCGCACACTCCCGCTTCCCCGTCATCGACGACAACAAGGATGACGTCATCGGCATCCTGCTCGCAAAAGATTTACTCCGCTATTACGCCGGAGAAGATTTCAACGTGCGTGACATGCTGCGTCCGGCCGTCTTCATCCCGGAATCCAAACGTCTCAACGTACTGCTGAAGGAATTCCGCAGCAACCGTAACCATATCGCCATTGTCGTCGATGAGTATGGCGGGGTGGCCGGCATGGTCACGATCGAGGATGTCCTGGAACAAATTGTCGGCGATATCGAAGACGAATACGACTACGACGAAACCGAGGACAACATTTTTCAGGACACCAGCGGCAGATACCGTATCAAGGCGCTCACTGAGATCGTGGACTTCAATCAGGTGCTGGGTGTCGATTTTAGCGACGAGGAGTTTTCAACCATTGGCGGTCTGGTAGTGAACAGGTTTGGTCATCTGCCAAAACGGGGCGAAACGATCAGCTTTGATGGAATGAAATTTACCGTTCTGCGTGCTGACAGTCGCCGCGTCCACTCATTGTTACTGGAGAAACTGCCCGAAGAACCAGGTGAAGACTAACGTCGGGAACTATCAACGCCCGACGCCCCTCCAATTGTGACACCTTGCACTGAGGAGTTGCATCATGAGGACTGTTGCTGCTTTGCTGCTACTGACCCTGTCCTTCCCCGCCGTTGCCGGCGGAGACGACATTGCACTCAACGAACTCGGCTTCTTGGATGCCATCCAGTCGATAGGTAAATCCAGAATCACCGAGTTGCTGGGGGATCCTTACCGTGCCATCGAAGTCAAAAATGCCGGGGGCGAAACCATCGGCCTCATCTGGCATTATCAGTACCTCAACACGACAGAAGAGGGTGAATACTACAAAGTCACGGAACTGGATATCGTCGGCGACCGGGTCGTCACTGTCGTATTTTCCAATGCCGACATCACGGATAGCGACGTTGTTGCCTCCAGCATGACGGAATGCCCGGCAACCTGCTGACCGATGGGAATACGTCCTGGTTACAACTGGGATGTGCAATGCGGACAGCGTGTCGCCTTGATCGGGATCGCACTAAAACAGTGCGGACAATCTTTGGTCGTAGCTTCTTCCGGCGCGGATTGCTCCTGTTTACGCAGGCGGTTGATAGTGCGTACCAGCATGAACACGGCAAACGCGACAATGGTAAAGCTGACCACCGCGTTAATAAACATCCCATAATTGAGCGTCACCGCCCCTGCTTTCTTTGCCTCGGCCAATGACACATAAGGTGCAGCCGCCGCAGTCCCCTCCTTAAGTACCAGGTAAAGGTTGCTGAAATCGACATTCCCCAGCAGCAACCCGATCGGCGGCATGATGACATCGTCCACCAGTGACTTGACGATGGCACCGAAGGAAGCACCGATAACGATACCTACTGCCATGTCGACCACGTTGCCACGCATGGCAAATTCCTTGAATTCCTTAAGCATTGTTACTTCCCTTTTCTATGTGGTTGCCTGAGACTTGATATTTTCCAAGCCGCTATAATGCCGAAACTGAAAAGTGTGGTCCAGCCTGTATGAATATATTGCGACCGTTGATAGCCGCATTTCTCCTTGGTGGCTCAGCTATCCTGGGTTATGCCCCGTTTTATTTTTATCCGGCGACCATTCTGGCACTTGCTGGGCTTTTTGTTCTGTGGGACAGATCCGTAAGTTCACGGGACATGGCTTTGACTGGCCTGGCTTTCGGGCTGGGCCTGTTTGGCACCGGCGTATCGTGGGTCTTCACCAGCCTGCATGAGTTTGGAGGCATGCCACTGCTGCCTGCAGGGCTCGCCACAACTGCATTCTGTCTGTTTCTGGCCCTGTTTCCGGCTGCCGTCGGCCACTTGCTGGGAAAAACTCCAGTCGCAGTCCGGCTCTGGCTTGCCCCGGCTTTATGGGTATTGCTTGAATGGGTGCGCGGGTGGATATTTACTGGATTTCCCTGGCTGGCCATCGGCTACTCTCAGGTTCCGTACAGCCCACTGGTCGGCCTTGCACCGATCCTTGGCATCTATGGCGTTTCGCTGGCCACCGCATTTTGTGCGGCAATCATATCGGCGAGACTGACCCGCCGATTCAACAATCAACAGCTTGCAACTTCCCTTGCCATATTCTGGATCGGCGGCAGTGCACTAACACATGTTGAATGGAGCCGAGCACATGGCAGTCCTGTCAGCTTCAGCCTGTTACAGGGCAATATTTCGCAGGACCTCAAATGGCGTGAGGATGAGCTGCAGCACACACTGGATATCTACGCAAAACAGGTTTTCGCCAGCAATGCCCAGTTGATTGTGTTGCCGGAAATGGCATTTCCGTTGCTGATGGAAGACATGCCGGGTGATTATTTGGAAAAGCTTGCCAGCCACGCGACGCAAAATAAGGGGGAACTGCTTGCCGGAGTTCCGGAAAAGATGGCTCATCATGGCGAAACTCGCTACTTCAACAGCATGCTGAGCTTCGGCACTGCTCCGCAGCAAATCTATCGCAAATCGCATCTGGTGCCGTTTGGTGAATTCATCCCCTTCAAACCCTGGATCGGCTGGATTTATCGTGATTTTTTGCACATTCCGCTTGCCGACCTCACGTCCGGCGAACCACGCCAACCCCCGATGAAACTTGCCGGTCAAAAAATCGCCGTCAACATCTGCTACGAAGACGTCTTTGGAGAAGAGATCATTCGGCCACTACCTGAAGCCACGTTATTGCTCAACGTCAGCAACGATGCCTGGTATGGCCGATCGCTGGCGGCACACCAGCACTTACAGATGTCACAAGCCCGCGCCCTGGAGACCGCCCGAGTGGTGCTCCGGGCGACCAATACCGGCGCAACCGCCATGATAGACCGCGACGGTCGCGTGCTGAACCAGCTTCCACACTTCACCCGGGCAACGCTCAATGGGATCGCACAAGGCTACAGCGGCGTCACCCCATATGTACGATGGGGCAACATCCCTGCTGTAATCAGCATGGTTCTGATCATAGTGGCCACCGGATGGCGGCAAAGCAGAAAAGGTAGATGAAGCTGGCCTATAAGCCGGGTTCTGTCATGTTTTTCAACATGTGACAGTCATTCCTCTAGGCGCATGATTACTCATGTGCTCAAGCAACCTACCCGCTGGCAGCGCGAGCCACGCCAATGCCAGCCTATTTGGTCTTGCTCCGGATGGAGGTTACCGCGTTTCACGTCCATTGCAGCGAACCGCAACTTACTCGTCTCTGTGGCCCTGTTCCTCGCCTTGGGTCGCCATGGCAACTTGCTGCGTACGGCCGTTAGCCGTCATCCTGCTCTGTGGAGCCCGGACTTTCCTCTCCCCACCGAAATGGGCAGCGACTGTCTGGCCAGCTTCATCCGGGATTTTACCATGCCACAGTCAGGCGTTTTTCGATTAAAATGCGGCGACCATGAACGGCAATATCGTCGAAATCAACAACCTGTCCTTCTCCTACAACAGCCGTCTGCTGCATAAGGGGATCAACATGCGCTTCCCTCGCGGTAAGGTCATCGCCATCATGGGAGGTTCCGGTTCTGGCAAGACCACGCTGCTGCGCCTGATCGGCGGCCAGCTAAAGCCCAGCATCGGCGAGGTTCGGGTGGACGGCAAGGTGGTACATGAACTGGACGACACCGGCATCTACCAGATGCGTCGCAAAATGGGCATGCTGTTCCAGTTCGGCGCATTGTTTACCGATCTTTCGGTTTTCGACAACGTGGCATTCCCCTTGCGGGAACATACCGACATGCCTGAGTCCATCATCCGTGATCTGGTACTGCTTAAACTCAACGCCGTCGGCCTGCGCGGGGCACGTGACCTGATGCCCGCCGAACTCTCCGGTGGCATGGCCAGGCGTGTGGCACTCGCGCGTGCCGTTGCGCTGGATCCCTCTATCATCATGTATGACGAGCCGTTCGCCGGACTGGACCCGATCTCCATGGGGGTCATTCTTAACCTGATCCGCCGCTTGAACGATGCGCTGGGCGCGACTTCCATTGTCGTGACACATGACGTCCACGAGACCTTTGCAATGGTCGATTACATTTACTTTGTTTCGGATGGTGTCGTCGTTGCAGAAGGATCGCCAGACGAACTGCGGGAATCGCAGTTACCTTTTGTTCATCAGTTCGTGCATGGCGAAGTGGATGGCCCGGTGCCATTCCATTATGCCGCCCCGGATTTCCGCCAGGACCTGCTTCATGCTTGAGCGATTGACCAGAACCCTGCGCAACGTCGGACAGCGGGTCATCGATCGTATCTGGCGACTGGGTTATGCCGCCCGATTCTTTCTCTACTCGCTGGCATGCTCCGGCGAAAGCTTCCGCCGCTTTCCTCTGGTCATCAAGGAAATATATTTCACCGGCGTCCTCTCGCTCATCATTATTCTGGTATCCGCGCTGTTCGTCGGTATGGTGTTGGGACTCCAGGGCTACAACACCCTGCAGAAATACGGATCTTCCGAAGCCGTAGGCGTACTGGTGGCGTTATCCCTGGTTCGCGAACTCGGTCCTGTAGTAACCGCACTATTGTTTGCAGGCCGGGCCGGTACGGCTATTACCGCGGAAATTGGCCTGATGAAGGCCACCGAACAACTTTCGGCCATGGAAATGATGGCCGTCAACCCGATTTCCCGTGTTGTGGCGCCACGCTTCTGGGCCGGGGTGATTTCAATGCCATTTCTGGCGGCTCTGTTCTCCATGATGGGGGTATTTGGCGGTTATCTGGTAGCGGTTCCACTCATCGGTATCGACGATGGCGCGTTCTGGTCGCAAATGCAGGCCAATGTGGATTTTCACGAGGACATCGTGAATGGTGTCATCAAGAGTTGTGTGTTCGGCGTTGCTTGCACCATCATCGCCCTGTTCGAAGGCTATGATGCGCCACCGACCGCCGAGGGCGTCAGCCGTGCGACCACCCGTACCGTGGTGAACTCGTCACTGGCTGTGCTGGGACTGGATTTCGTGCTGACATCGTTCATGATCGGCTAATCGCAGGGGATAGGAAAAAATGGATAGAACTACGCTGGATTTATGGGTGGGAATTTTCGTAGCAGTAGGGATTGCCGCATTGATCGGACTGGCTATGAAAGTCGGTAATCTGACCTCATCCAACATCGGTAAAACCTATACGGTGAAGGCCTACTACGAAAATATCGGCGGCCTTAAGGTCCGCGCTCCGGTCAAGAGCGCCGGGGTGGTAGTGGGTCGTGTTGCCGACATCAGCTTCGATAACAAGAAGTTCGAAGCCCTGGTGACTTTGAATATCGATACCAGCTACAAATTCCCAAAAGACACGATCGCGGCCATTTTTACTTCAGGCTTGCTTGGCGAACAGTATGTTGGCCTGGAAGCGGGGGCTGAAGATGACGTTCTGAAGGAAGGTGATAAAATAGAGTCCACGCAAGGTGCTGTTGTGCTTGAAAAACTCATCAGTCAGTTCCTGTACAACAAGGCCTCGGAAGGCAGCAATTCCGATGCAAAAAAATCCGACAAGAAAGCTGAGTAATCCATGCAAATCCTGAAGTACTGGTTGGCAATTGCCGCACTGATGTTCGCACCGCTCGGCATGGCCGAGTCCCTTGCACCAGACATTCTGGTCAAGAACACTGCAAATGACGTACTGGAAATCATCAAGAAAGACAAAGATATCCAGTCCGGCGACATGAAGAAAATTACCGCGCTCGCCGAAGAAAAGATTTTGCCCCATTTCGATTTTGACACCATGTCAAAATCAGTACTGGGCAAAAACTGGCGCGAAGCGACCAAAGAGCAACAGGCACAGTTCGTCAATGAGTTTCGTACGCTACTGGTTCGCACCTACGCTTCTGCGCTGGCCAAATATCGCAATCAGACCATCGATTACAAGCCTTTTCGCGCTCAACCCGGGGAAACACGTGTGACAGTCAAGACCCTGATTCTGCAGCCAGGTGGACCGTCTCTACCGGTCGACTATATTCTGAAACAGGTCGGTGAAGACTGGAAAGTGGTTGATGTCAGCATCGAAGGCGTCAGTCTGGTCACTAATTATCGCGGCCAGTTTACCAATGAATTGAAACAGACCGACATGAACGGCCTGATTCAGCGCATTGCCGACAAGAACAAAGGCAACGCACCTGCCGAGATGAAGAAAAGCTGATGATCACGCTTGACGGCGACCGGCTACGCGTCACCGCTTCCATGACCATGGAGACGGTAGGTGAGTTGTTGAATAGCGGAACAGCCATGATTGGCAGCGGTAATGCAAAATTCGACCTTGCATCCGTACCGGAAGTCGACTCGGCCGCCTTGAGCCTGATGTTCGAATGGATGCGCCGGGCCGAAGCAAGCAGCACACAGATTCAGTTTTCAAATCTGCCCCACACTCTGATCAGCCTGGCTACGCTGTACGGTGTGCTGGAAATGATCCCTCAACAGGCTGTCGCAGGCCATTGACTTTCTGGCCGGGGTGATCCGGCCACCTTCTATGCCAGCCGCGATCAATATTAATCAGGTTCACAAGTTTTTTGGCCAGCTCCATGCGCTGCGCGGAATCGATCTGGTCATAGAGCAAGGAGAATTCTTCGCCCTGCTGGGTCCGAACGGCGCAGGAAAATCGACACTGATCAACCTGCTGGCAGGATTGCTACGTCCGACCAGCGGCAATTTGTCGGTACTAGGTCATGATGTCGTCACGGATTACCGTTCGGCAAGAAAACTGCTGGGCGTGGTTCCGCAGGAACTGGTCTTTGATCCGTTCTTTAATGTACGCGAGATGCTGCGGTTTCAGGCCGGCTATTTCGGCTGCGGGCGCGAAAATGACGCCTGGATTGACGAAATCCTGGAAGGGCTGGGCCTGACGGATAAAGCCGGAGCCAATATGCGCTCACTTTCAGGCGGCATGAAGCGCCGGGCCCTTATTGCACAAGCACTCGCGCACAAGCCACCGGTCATTGTGCTGGATGAACCGACCGCCGGGGTGGATGTCGAGTTGCGCCAGATGTTGTGGGAATTCATCAAGAAACTTAACCGTGACGGCCATACCATCATACTGACGACACATTATCTGGAAGAGGCGGAGACTTTATGTTCGCGAGTAGCAATGCTCAAACAGGGACAAATCGTCGCACTGGATTCGACCCGTGACCTGCTACAGAAATACTCGCGCAAAAGCCTGCGTCTGAGGCTGGAACCCCAGCAGCTTCCAGCCTCCCTGCAACCGCTGCTGCGCAGCCAGGACAAGGACATTTTCACCTTGGCGCTCAATGAAACCTCGGCACTGGAGAACGTACTGGCAACGCTGCGAGAAAACAGCATCAGAATCGAAGATCTGCAGGTCATTGATGCCGATCTCGAAGATGTATTCGTGGAAATTCTGCACCAATGATCGGGATGTGGACACTCTTCAAGAAGGAACTGCTGCGTTTCTGGAAGGTGAGCTTCCAGACTGTGGCAGCCCCAGTCATCACGGCACTGCTCTACCTGCTGATTTTCTCGCACGTACTGGAAAATCGCGTGCAGGTATATCCCGGCATCAGTTACACCGCCTTCCTGATTCCGGGACTGGCCATGATGTCGATGCTGCAGAACTCCTTTGCCAACAGTTCCTCCAGCCTGATCCAGTCCAAGGTCATGGGAAATCTGATTTTTATTCTCCTGACGCCGCTCTCCTACTGGGAGTTTTTTGTCGCATTTCTTGCCGCCGCCATCATCCGCGGTCTGGTGGTTGGTACGGGGGTTTATCTGGTGGCCATCCTATATGCATTGCCCCCCGTGGAACACCCACTGATGATCTTGCTTTTTGCGCTCGCCGGCACCGCCATGATGGGCGCCATGGGCATCATCGCTGGCATTTGGGCCGATAAATTCGACCAAATGGCCGCGTTCCAAAATTTTATTATCATGCCGCTCTCTTTCCTGTCGGGTGTGTTTTACTCGATACACTCGCTACCCCCGTTCTGGCAGAAAATGTCGCACTTCAACCCGTTCTTCTATGTGATCGATGGTTTCCGCTACGGATTTTTCGGTGTCAGCGATGTATCTCCCTGGATGAGCCTGGGCGTTGTCCTGACCAGCTTTTTCGCCTTATCATGGATCACCTTGCACCTGCTAAAGAGCGGATACAAACTGAGGGGATGACATGTTAACGGCTGCACAGGTCAAACACTATATTCAACAGGGCCTGCACTGCGACTATGTCGCCGTACAAGGTAACGACGGCCAGCACTTCGAGGCGATTATCGTCAGCCCCGAGTTCAGCGGGAAAACCATGGTACGTCAACATCAGCTGGTATACCGGGCACTGGGCGACAGAATGCATACGGAAATTCATGCACTGTCGATGCGTACGTTTTCGCCGGAAACTTGGGCTCAAAATAGTCATGAATTAATTTCGGAAAGTTGATCAATATGGATGCACAGGAAAGAATCACAGAACAGGTAACCACCCACCCGGTGGTACTTTACATGAAAGGCTCACCGCAATTTCCGCAATGCGGATTTTCCGGCGTGGCAGCCCAAATCCTCAAGGCCTGCGGAATCACAGAATATCTGGCCGTTGACGTATTGCAAGATCCGGAGATCCGCGAAGGAATCAAGATCTACGCCAGCTGGCCGACCATCCCGCAACTTTACATCAAGGGCGAATTCGTCGGCGGAGCCGACATCATGCGCGAGATGTACCAGTCGGGCGAATTGCAAAAAATGCTGGGAAATGTCGCCTGATGGATAAACTGATTATCCAGGGCGGCCATACGCTGAGAGGCGAAGTCCGCATATCCGGCGCCAAGAATGCCGCCTTGCCGCTACTCACAGCCGCTCTGCTGACACGCGAGCCATTGACACTGACTAATGTCCCGGCCCTCAACGACATCGTCACCATGCTCAAACTGCTGGCGCAAATGGGCGTCAAGGTGGCGCAAGATGGCGACAGCGTGACATTGGATGCCTCCGGCTTGAACAACCCGGTCGCACCCTATGAAATGGTGAAAACCATGCGTGCTTCGGTGCTGGTGCTGGGTCCTCTTACCGCGCGTTGCGGCGAAGCCAGAGTGTCACTTCCAGGTGGTTGTGCCATCGGTGCAAGACCGGTCGATCAGCACATCAAAGGCTTGCAGGCGATGGGCGCGGAAGTGGCCGTAGAACATGGTTATGTTCATGCCAGGGCCACCCGGCTCAAGGGTGCTCGCATTTTTACCGACATGGTGACGGTCACCGGCACCGAGAATCTCATGATGGCTGCCTGCCTGGCAGAGGGCGAGAGCGTGATCGAGAACGCGGCTCGGGAACCAGAAGTGGTTGATTTGGCGCAGTGCCTGATCGCCATGGGCGCCCAGATTTCCGGCGCCGGCACTGACATCATCCGTATACGCGGGGTAGAAAGACTGCATGGCGCCACCCATCGCATCATGCCTGACCGGATCGAAACCGGCACATATCTTTGTGCTGCAGCGGCCACTGGAGGCGAAGTGCGCCTGAACGGTGCGTCAGCCGGTTATCTGGATGCCGTGGTTGACAAGTTGATGGATGCCGGTTGCGAAATCAGCAGCGAAAAGACCTCCACGCATGAATCAATCATGATCAAGGCCCCATCCCGGCTCAAGGCAGTCTCAATACGCACCGCGCCCTACCCTGCCTTCCCCACCGACATGCAGGCCCAGTTCATGGCAATCAATGCCATTGCAGATGGCATGTCCGTGTTCCGCGAAACCATTTTTGAGAATCGCTACATGCATGCAGTCGAGTTGCAGAGACTGGGGGCCGATATAAAGATCGATGGTAATACCGCCGTGGTAACCGGCGTTGCCAGACTTGAAGGGGCTACCGTCATGGCCACTGACCTGCGCGCTTCTGCCAGCCTGGTGATTGCCGGGCTGGTGGCAGATGGCGAAACCACGATCGAACGCATTTATCATCTCGATCGCGGGTACGAACACATCGAACAAAAGCTCTCCCGGTTAGGCGCAAACATCAGTCGGGGCAAGTCATGATTACCATTGCACTCTCAAAAGGCCGCATTTTCGAGGAAACCACCCCTCTGCTAGCTGTGGCTGGCATCGTTCCTGCCGAGGATCCGGAAACATCGCGCAAGCTCATCATCGGAACCAATCAGGAGGACATTCGCCTTATCATCGTGCGGGCTTCCGATGTGCCTACATACGTACAATATGGGGCAGCCGATCTTGGAATCGCAGGCAAAGACGTGCTGTACGAGCATGGCAGTGAAGGTCTTTATGAGCCACTTGACCTCAATATCGCACGTTGCAGAATGATGGTTGCCGTACGTGAAGGTTTCGATTACGCTGGTCGAGTTCGTAGCGGCGCAAGACTCAAGGTCGCCACAAAATACGTCAAGACCGCACGCGAGCACTTTGCCGGAAAAGGTATGCATGTCGATCTCATCAAACTGTATGGATCGATGGAACTGGCACCACTGGTTGGTCTGGCAGATGCAATTGTCGACCTCGTCAGCTCGGGCGGTACCCTTCGCGCCAACAATCTAACCGCCGTGGAAGAAATCATGCCCATCAGTTCACGCCTGGTGGTTAACCAGGCTGCGCTCAAACTTAAGCGCGGACGCATACAGCCGATTATCGATGCATTTTCAGCCGCCATCACAACCAAGTAAAACCAAGGATTTGCCATGTTGAAAATCAGACGTTATGCCACCACCGATGACACTTTCGAGGCATCACTGCACCAATTACTGGCATTTGAAGGAGCACAGGACGACAAGGTCGATGTCGTGGTAGCCGACATCCTCAGGGATGTGAGAACACGCGGAGATACGGCGGTACTGGAGTATACCCAACGCTTTGACCGTGTCAGTGCCACCGCAATGACCGATCTTGAACTGCCGCAAGCAGAGTTGATGGAAGCTCTGAACAGTTTGCCTGAGGAACAGCGCCAGGCGCTCAAGGCTGCCGCCGAACGCGTACGCAATTATCACGAGAAGCAGCTGATATCTTCCTGGAACTATACCGAAGCCGACGGCACGGTGCTCGGCCAGCAAGTCACGGCTCTGGATCGTGTCGGTCTCTACGTACCTGGTGGCAAAGCCGCTTATCCGTCTTCAGTACTGATGAACGCGATACCGGCCAAGGTTGCGGGGGTCACGGAACTTATCATGGTCGTCCCTACTCCCGGCGGCGAGAAAAATCCACTGGTGCTGGCTGCAGCGGCCGTTTGCGGGGTGGATCGAGTATTCTGCATCGGTGGTGCGCAAGCGGTCGGTGCCTTGGCTTACGGCACCGGGACCGTACCGCAGGTGGATAAAATCGTCGGCCCCGGAAACGCCTATGTTGCAGCGGCAAAACGCCGTGTATTCGGTATAGTAGGTATCGATATGGTGGCTGGACCATCCGAGATTCTGGTGATCTGCGATGGCAAGACCAATCCGGACTGGGTCGCCATGGACCTTTTCTCTCAGGCAGAGCACGACGAACTCGCTCAAGCCGTCCTGCTCTGCCCAGACCGAAACTTCATCGATCAGGTCGCAGCCAGCATGGAAAAACTGTTGGTTGAAATGCCGCGCAAGGACATCATTTCCACCTCCCTGCAGGACAGAGGCGCTCTGATCCATGTTCGTGATCTGAACGAGGCTGCCGAAATCGCCAACTATATTTCCCCGGAGCACCTGGAGTTATCCGTCGAAGATCCTGTCGAACTGGCGAAAAAAATTCGCCATGCCGGTGCCATCTTCATGGGACGCCAGACCTGCGAAGCACTGGGTGATTACTGCGCCGGCCCGAATCACGTGTTGCCGACCTCGCGTACTGCTCGTTTTTCCTCACCGCTGGGCGTGTACGATTTCCAGAAACGCAGCAGCCTGATCATGGTGTCGGAAGCCGGCGCGCAAACGCTGGGCAGGATTGCCTCCACGTTGGCGTACGGAGAGGGATTACAGGCTCACGCGCGTTCGGCGGAGTGTCGCCTCAAGCCATGAGCAAGTTCTGGAGTCCCGTTGTTCATGAGTTGACGCCTTACATACCAGGTGAACAGCCCAAGCTGGTTAATCTGGTCAAACTCAACACCAACGAAAATCCCTACGGTCCCGGCCCCAGGGTTCTGGCAGCATTGCAGGCCGAGGTCAGTGACACACTAAGACTTTATCCCGACCCGAACAGTGACCGCCTGAAACAGACCATTGCCGAATCGTTCGGCCTGGCTCCGAGCAACGTTTTTGTTGGCAACGGTTCGGATGAAGTGCTGGCGCACGCGTTCCACGCGCTGCTTCAACATGACCAACCCATCCTGTTCCCCGACATCACCTACAGCTTTTATCCGGTGTATTGCGGGCTTTACGGCATTCCTTTCGAGACCTTGCCACTGACGTCCACCTTCCAGATCGATGTAGCAGACTACCGGCGTGCAAACGGCGGCATCATCTTTCCCAACCCGAATGCACCGACCGGCATGGCCTTGCCTCTGAGCAATATTGAATATCTGCTCCAAATCAATACCGACAGCGTGGTCGTGGTCGATGAGGCCTATATCGACTTCGGTGGCGAATCCGCCGCACCACTGGTCGACACGTACCCTAACTTGCTGGTTGTCCACACACTGTCCAAGTCACGCTCCCTGGCAGGATTACGTGCCGGCTATGCGCTGGGACATGCGGATTTGATTGAGGCGCTGACACGAGTCAAGGATAGCTTCAACTCATACCCATTGGACCGGTTTGCACAGGCGGGGGCCGTTGCCGCGATGCTGGACCAGTCGCATTTCGAGGAAACCTGCCGCAAGGTCATCTCCAGTCGCAACTGGCTGGTCGCAGAATTGGGAAAACTCGGTTTCGATACGTTGCCCTCCGTCGCCAATTTCATTTTTACCCGTCACCAGAACCGGGATGGAGCAGAGCTGACCACCAGATTGCGCGAACGCAGCATCATTGTGCGCCACTTCAAAAATCCTGCACGTATTGCTCCCTACCTTCGTATCACAATTGGTACCAACGAACAGTGCGCCGCGCTGGTATCTGCATTGCGCGAAATTTTGAGTTAGAATGATGCAGCCAGTTTTCATGAGTTACCCCATACCCCATGCGTAGCGCCCAAGTCAGTCGCAACACCCTCGAGACCCAGATATCCGCTTCCATTAATCTGGACGGGACAGGTAAGGTTGAGCTTGCATCCGGCCTCGGTTTTCTCGATCACATGCTGGACCAGATTGCTCGCCATGGCATGATGGATATCAGCGTAAGCGCCAAGGGCGACCTGCATATCGATGCGCACCACACGGTGGAGGATATCGGCATCACCCTTGGACAGGCGTTTGCCAAAGCCATTGGCGACAAGAAAGGTATCCGTCGTTATGGTCACGCCTATGCTCCCCTGGATGAAGCCCTGTCAAGGGTTGTGCTGGATATTTCCGGCCGCCCGGGTCTGGAATTCAGTGTGGAATTTGCCCGTGCGCACATCGGTGATTTCGATGTTGACCTGATTCACGAGTTCTTCCAGGGTTTCTGCAATCATGCGCTAGTAACGCTGCACATTGACAATCTGCGCGGTGACAACGCGCATCATCAGGCAGAAACCATTTTCAAAGCGTTCGGCCGCGCATTGCGCATGGCCGTTGAAATGGACGAACGCATGGCAGGTGTCATGCCTTCGACTAAGGGCAGCCTCTAACCAGTCATTAGTCATCAGTTGTCAGTCACCAGACCAAAACCACAACAACTGTCAGATATTCACTGAAGACTATCAACTGAGCACCAATAACCACCTATGGCAGACATAGCAGTCATTGATTACGGTATGGGCAATCTGCGCTCGGTCGCGCAGGCTCTGAACCATGTTGCAGGTGAGAAAACCGTGACCGTCACCAGCGATCCCGCAGTGATTACCTCTGCGGAACGGGTCGTGTTTCCCGGGCAGGGCGCAATGCCGGACTGTGTGCGCGAACTGGATGCACGCGGTTTGCGTGCTGCCGTACTGGAAGCCGCCGCCAGCAAGCCGTTTTTCGGAATTTGTATCGGTCAGCAACTATTGTTCGATCACAGTGAAGAAGGCGACATTGCCGGTCTGGGCATTCTGCCCGGCAATGTGCGGCGCTTTCCGTCGGGCATGAAAGATGCCGCCGGCGCAAAACTCAAAGTACCGCATATGGGCTGGAATCAGGTGCATCAGGCAGTCGACCACCCACTATGGGCAGGCATTGCCAGAGACGCGCGCTTCTATTTCGTGCACAGTTACTTTGTTGATCCTTCCGAACCTCAATTGGTCGCCGCATGGACAGAGTATCCATCGCGCTTTACCAGCGCTGTCGCGCGCGATAATATTTTCGCCACACAGTTTCACCCGGAAAAAAGCCAGCAGGCAGGGCTGTCGTTATTGTTCAACTTCGTTAACTGGGACGGACGTTCCTGACTTTGAATCATGCTCATAATCCCCGCAATTGATCTCAAGGATGGCCACTGTGTGCGCCTCAAACAAGGACTCATGGAAGACGCCACGGTGTTTTCTGAAGACCCCGGCGCCATGGCCACAGCGTGGCTGGCACAAGGTGCACGGCGCTTGCATCTGGTCGACCTCAACGGCGCCTTTGCCGGGAAGCCGGTAAATGAAGGTGCCATCAAGGCCATCGTCGACGCAGTCGGCGGCGAAATTCCGATCCAGCTGGGCGGCGGCATCCGTGACCTGGATACCATTGAGCGCTATCTCGACAACGGCATCAGTTACGTCATCATTGGCACTGCCGCCGTCAAGAATCCGGGGTTTCTGCACGAAGCCTGCGACGCGTTTCCCGGTCACATCATCGTTGGTCTCGATGCAAAGGACGGCAAAGTAGCTGTGGATGGCTGGTCCAAGCTCACCGGTCATGACGTGCTGGATCTGGCCAAAAAATTTGAAGGCTATGGTGTCGAAGCCGTGGTTTATACCGATATCGGTCGCGACGGCATGTTGTCAGGCGTTAACATTGAAGCCACCGTCGCGCTGGCACAGGGACTGACGATCCCGGTTATTGCCAGTGGCGGCATTACCAATCTTGAAGATGTCAAACGCCTGTGTGCGGTCGAAAGCGAAGGCATCATGGGCGCCATCACCGGTCGTGCCATCTACGAGGGCACGCTGGATTTCGCCGCCGCTCAGTCGTTGGCAGACGAACTGAACGGTTGACCGGCCACTGATTATGGGACTGGCCAAACGTATCATTCCATGTCTGGACGTCACCGACGGCCGCGTCGTCAAAGGCGTGAACTTCATTGAACTGCGCGATGCTGGCGATCCGATAGAAATTGCCAGAAGATACGACGAGCAGGGTGCCGACGAACTCACGTTTCTTGACATCACTGCCAGTTCGGACAACCGCGGACTGATTTTCCACATCATCGAAGAGGTCGCCTCGCAGGTTTTCATCCCGCTGACCGTGGGGGGTGGAGTGCGTGCGGTAGAGGATGTCCGCAATCTGCTCAATGCCGGGGCTGATAAAGTCAGCATCAACACGGCCGCTGTGGTCAATCCTCAACTCGTGGCCGATGCAGCCGGCCGTTTCGGCTCGCAATGCATCGTGGTGGCCATCGATGCCAAGCGTGTCGGTGATCACTGGGAAGTATTTACTCACGGCGGGCGTAAACCCACCGGATTCGACGCAATTGAATGGGCCAGAAAAATGACAGGACTGGGTGCGGGTGAAATTCTTTTGACCAGTATGGATCGAGACGGGACTAAAATAGGCTTTGACCTTGAACTGACGCGCGCGATTAGTGATGCCGTTGAAGTTCCAGTCATTGCTTCCGGAGGAGTCGGAAATTTGGATCACCTGGTAGATGGCGTCAAGAAGGGTGGAGCTGATGCCGTTCTGGCGGCCAGCATTTTCCACTACGGAGAATATTCCGTGAGAGAGGCCAAACTCTACATGGCTAACCACGGTATCGAGGTAAGACTTTAATGCCTGAAAGCTGGCTCAACAAAATCAACTGGATGCATGACGGACTGATTCCCGTGATCACTCAGGAAGTGGGTAGTGGAAAAGTGCTGATGTTTGCCTGGATGGATCGTGAAGCACTCAAGCTCACCGCGGAAACCGGTCAGGCCGTGTACTGGTCGCGTTCGCGCAAAAAACTTTGGCGCAAGGGTGAAGAATCCGGTCATGTGCAGAAAGTGAAGGAAATACGCCTGGATTGCGACGAAGATGTGCTCCTGGTCACAGTCGAACAAATTGGTGGCATTGCCTGCCATACCGGGCGCCATAGCTGTTTCTTCCAGAAGCTGGAAGACAGGAAATGGGTCACCGATGAACCGGTGTTGAAGGACCCTGCGGAAATTTACCACCATGAGTGACATTCTCGACCGTCTGGCAGAAACGCTGGAAAACCGCAAAAATGCCGATCCGCAGTCCTCCTACGTTGCCAAGCTGTATGACAAAGGCATGGATGCCATCCTGAAAAAGGTTGGCGAAGAAGCAACGGAAACCATTATCGCAGCCAAAGGCGGCGACCCATCGCAAATCGTATATGAAACCGCCGATTTATGGTTTCACACGCTGGTCATGCTGGCCCAGGCCGGATTACATCCGAGTGACGTATTGAATGAACTGGCCCGGCGCGAAGGCCTTTCCGGTATCGCCGAGAAAGCGGCGCGAAAGGACAAGTAATGGACAACTGCATATTCTGCAAAATTGGCCGTGGCGACATTCCGAGCAAAAAAGTATACGAAGATGAGAATGTGATCGCCTTCCATGATATGCATCCCATTGCCCCGGTGCACTTTCTGCTGGTACCTAAAGCACATATTGCCAGTCTCGCCGATTGCGGCATTGAGCAAGAGAACTTGCTGGGGAGCATGCTGATGCTAGGGGCAAGACTGGCAAAGGAACAAGGTCTGGATGCTGGGTTCCGCACCATGATCAACACCGGAAAAGGTGGCGGACAGGAAATATTCCACCTGCACATTCATATCTTCGGCGGCGGTTCGACCCTGCCAAAAACCTAGGAGAAGACGATGGGCTCATTCAGTATCTGGCATTGGTTGATCGTACTGGTCATTGTATTGTTAGTGTTCGGTACCAAAAAATTGCGTAACGTCGGTAGCGATCTCGGCGGAGCCGTCAAGGGATTCAAGGACGCAATGCGCGAGGAACAGGCCACGCCCAAGATGACAGATCAAACGGGCACCACGGTCGATGGTGAAGTCACCAGCAAGTCAAAAAGCCAGTAGCCTTGTTTGACGTCGCATTTTCGGAGATGCTTGTCATCGCAGTTGTTGCGCTGCTAGTGATCGGTCCGGAAAAACTACCCAGGGTCGCACGTACTTTGGGCATGCTGACTGGTCGTCTGCAGCGCTATGTCTCTACTGTCAAAGCCGATATCGACCGTGAACTGCGCATGGATGAAGTGCGAAAACTGGAGCAGGAAACCCGGAACAGTATCATGGCGGCACAATCCGGTATTCTGAACGATGCCGCTCAGACCGGAGCCGAAATCACCGAAGCCCTTGATATTCAGACGCCGGATAAGCCGGCATGAGCGAAACGCAGGAAACTTTCATTTCCCATCTGATTGAGCTGCGCGACCGGTTGTTGCGCATGGCGGCGGGATTCCTGCTGACATTCATCTGTCTGTTTCCATTTGCCAACAAACTCTACACTTTTCTTGCCCAGCCGATGCTGGCCAAGCTCCCCGCCGGTAGTCAACTGGTCGCAACTGCGGTTACTACGCCTTTCTTTGTTCCCATGAAGGTCGCCATGATGGCCGCCATTGTGCTTTCGTTACCATGGACGCTTTATCAGGCCTGGGGATTTATTGCACCCGGACTGTATGCGCATGAAAAACGATTTGTGCTACCGCTGGTTTTTGCCAGCACGCTGCTTTTTCTTGCCGGTATGGCCTTTGCGTATTTTCTGGTGTTTCCGGTAGTGTTCGGATTTATTGTTGGCGTTGCGCCTCATGGCGTCACGGTCATGACCGATATCGGCAACTATCTCGATTTCGTTATCAGCATGTTTCTGGCGTTCGGCATCGCGTTCGAGGTACCGGTCGTGGTGGTGCTGCTGGTAAAACTCGGCATGGTCAGCATTGAAAAACTCAAGGAAATTCGTTCCTACGTCATCGTCGGGGCGTTTGTCATCGGGGCCATCTTCACCCCTCCCGATGTTGTTTCCCAGATCATGCTTGCCGTTCCGTTGTGGTTACTTTACGAAACCGGAATTATCGTTGCGCAGTTGATGGTACGACCGCACTGAAGCAATCTGATTTGATGGCGTGCACTGCATCAACCAGCGCACCAATGTCTTCGGGACGCACAAAGCTTTTCAGCCTGTCCAGGGCAACACGACGAGTCGGCGCATGCCCCTTGAAAGGGATTATCCTGACAAGAAGATTGCGGTAGCGATTCAAGGCAAGTACAGCGAAATAGAGGTGGAAACCATGGGGGATGGTGCGAAGGCGGTTCTGGGCGCGGTCGACCACTTGATCCACAATTAGGTATCTGAACTCAGTGTTCGAAGGTGGCAATTAGCCGCCTTCGGTATTGAAACCCGATTTGCCAATCCCCAACTAGGACACATCTTCATCGCCAGTAGCAATCCATCATGAATGATACCCTGCATCTGACTTGCCCTCATTGCCACGCCGTCAACCGCGTGCCTTCTGATCGTCTGGCCGCTCACCCCAATTGCGGCAAGTGCCACCAGAGAATTTTTGACGGACGTCCGCTGGAACTCACCAGCACTACTTTCGACAGGCACATTGCATACAACGACATCCCGGTGCTTGTAGATTTCTGGGCGCCGTGGTGCGGACCATGCAAAATAATGGCTCCAGAATTTGAACGTGCATCCGTCCAGCTAGAGCCCAAAATCCGGCTAGCAAAACTAGACACCGATGCTGAGCAGGCCATCGCTTCACGCTACGCCATTCGCAGCATTCCGACGCTGGCATTGTTTATTGGCGGCCTCGAAGTGGGTCGCCAGACTGGAGCCATGGGTGCACCAGAGATTGTGCGCTGGGTACAATCCGTGGCACGCTGATTAGCGCAGGCCACATTCATGAAAATCACCAGTCGAGTTTCATGAACTCCCCGAATACCCGATTGGTTCACTTGGTTATAGTACGTCTCACACGGACCGGAAACTCCGGTTTTGTGCGAGACCCCAACTACCGCAAAAGGAGATAACCATGTGGACCAAGCCTGAAGTCACTGAAATGCGTTTTGGTTTTGAAGTCACGATGTACGTTTGCAATCGCTAATCAGTTGCCGTTGCTTGCATGAAAATGGGAACTTCGGTTCCCATTTTCGCTTCAATTTCCTTCCGGAGAGATCATGATGGCTATCGATATCGGTATCAATGACGCGGATCGCGCAAAAATTGCACATGGATTGTCTCGCTTCCTTGCCGACACCTATACGCTTTACCTCAAAACGCACAATTTTCACTGGAATGTCACCGGCCCCATGTTCCAGACGCTTCATCTGATGTTCATGGATCAGTACAACGAGCAATGGATGGCAGTGGATCTGATCGCCGAGCGGATTCGCGCTTTGGGTTTCCCTGCCCCCGGCGGATACAAGGATTTCTCTTCACTCACCTCGATCAATGAGGTCGATGGCGTACCCAAGGCAAAAGATATGATCAGACAGTTGGTAGAAGGTCAGGAAACCGTGGTACGTACTGCTCGGACCGTGTTTCCCATTGCTGAAAAAGCCAATGACCAGCCAACGCTGGATCTGCTGACACAACGCATGCAGATTCATGAAAAAAACGCCTGGATGTTACGCAGTTTACTGGAGGAGTAATCCAAATCTCAGTTTTCTCGGCTGGATCTCCAGATCGAAATAATCAACACCAAGCCAAATAGAGAGGCGATAAAGAATCCGAGAAAACCAAAGGCTGGCAGTCCGAACAGGGTGGGGCCGCCTTTGACTGTCATGACGATTGAAGAGCCGATAATCAGTGCGGAAGTCAGCAGTCCCAATGTTAGGCGGTTTGCACTATGATCGATCTGGTGTCCAAAATGATCGAGACGCTTGAGGTCGAATTCAATTTTGACCCGGCCTCGGCGGATTTCACGAATCATGCGCGCAAAATCCCTGGGCAGGGTAGCCAACAGGCCCAGTGCCTCTTTCATCCCCCGCTGACCGCGTTTGAACAGCACCGCGGGCTTGTAGCGGTCAACGATCACTTGACGAACGAATGGCGTCAGATGCTGCACTATCTGAAAATCCGGATCGAGCTGCCGCCCCAAGCCCTCCAGTGTAATTAATGCCTTGAACAGCATGGCAAGATCGGATGGCACCGACAAATGATTTTCGCGCATCACTGTTGTCAGATCAGAAAGCATCTTGCCAAAGCTGATCTGGCGTAATGATGCACTTTCGTAGTTGAAGAAAAACTCTTCCAGGTCCATCGCCAGTTTGGTCTCGTTGATCTGGACATCCCCAGCCCACTCAATCAGGATATTGAGGATCGTTTCGTAATCACGAGAAACCAGAGAAGAAAGCAGGTCGGCAATCTGGTCACGGCGCTCGGGAGTAATCCTCCCAATCATGCCGCAGTCAATGATTGCCAGCCGGTTTTCTGACAGAAAGAACACGTTGCCCGGATGCGGGTCGGCGTGGAAAAAACCATCGATCAGCACCATTTTGAGCACAGAATCGGCACCCAGCGAAGCCAGCAACCTGAGGTCCAACCCCGCAGCCATAGCCCTTGGCATGTCGTTTCCAGGAATTCCCTCGATGCGTTCCATGACCAGCAAGTCTTCCGAAGTATATTCCCAGTACACTTTGGCAAATTTCACCCGGGTATCATCTTCAAAATTCCGCGCAAAACGATCGGTATTCCGGCCCTCGGCTGCAAGATCAAGTTCCTTGCGCAAGGACTTGGCAAACTGGCCAACGATCTTGCCCGGCTGGAAACGACGGGACTCCGGAATCTCCGACTCGATCAGTCGACCGAGATGAGATAGCAGACGCAAGTCCGCGTCGATGGTCACACGGATGTTGGGACGGCGGATCTTGAGCACGACCGGCGTGCCATCCTGCAAACTGGCGTAATGCACCTGGGCAATAGAGGCACCGGCAATGGCTTCCGGATTTAGATCACGGAATACCTCGAACGGAGTCTTCCCCAGCACCTTTTGCAAGCCGGGAAGCAGTTCGTCAAATGGCACCGGAGGCACCTGATCCTGCAGGCAGGAAAACTCGGCAATCCAGTTTGGCGGAAATAAGTCAGCTCGGGTCGCAAGTACCTGACCAAGCTTAACGAAAGTGGGCCCTAACTCTTGAAGTGCCAGCCGCACCCGGACTTCCGGTGGGAAATGCATGAACTCAAGCGCCTCCTTGGGCCTGAGCAAATTGCTCGCCCGGCCCATTGCACCGCCTTCCAGCCCCAGACGCTTGATCAGATCACCCCACCCATAGCGCATCATGACGCCGGCAATTTCACGCATGCGGCTAAGATCGCGCATCATGGAAACCGTCTCGCGAATCATTGAATGCTATTTCCCCTGCTTCAACTGTTCTGCTTTTTCAGCCATTCTGGCTGCAATTTCACCCAGCTTCTTGCTGGCTTTTGCGGCAACCCGTGCAGCCACTTCCCGGACCGCATCCTTGCTGGCACCCGCTGCTTCTTGTGCCGCCAGGCGGATACGCTGCCCCAGGTCGTCAGCCACGGCCCGGACCCGCCCACCGGTATCCGTACCAATCCTTCGTCCGTGTTCAGCAACTGCATTCATTTCCTGCCTGACCAGACCCCCGGCACTTTCCGCCACGCGACCTACAATTTCCAGAAAAGCACTTTCCAGACCTTTAAGATCCTTCAACCCTTGTTGCAAATCCTGTTCATGGAACGTTTTGACATCTGAAACCACTTCGCTGATGGCAAGCTGCATGGCTTCCGCAGCATGCAAAAGCGCATCATCCATCCCCTGCAGGGCATCACCCAGCGCTCCCTTGACAGCATCGGCACGCTGGCCGGCACCCTGGCTGACTCCCTCGACAATCGCCCCGAGTACCTCACGGATTTCGCTCTCCGCCAGTTCACCCTGAGTCAATGCTCGCAAGGTCAGTTCGCGGACTTTCTCCCGCACTTCAACTCCCGTCTGAACCAGCTTCCCGGCTGTCGTGCGCAATTCATCCATCGTCAATTTCGGTATTTCAGTCATTTCAGCTCTCCTATCATCATCCTGTTATCAGGATTCTACATGAACCCGGCGGGATTGCCTTCCAAGTCATTTTTCCCATATAATCCAAGACGATGCGAATTCAGACTTATATTTTTTCCGCACTGATCGGCCTTTCCGCTGTCACCGTCCACGCGGATGACACGACGGAAGCCGGCGCCATCAGCTTTTTGGGGCAAGCGGGCAATGCGTTTCAGGATGTACTCTTGAGTGCGCTTTCCCTGAGTGGAACCCCTTACAAGTTCGGCGGAAACAGCCCGGAAACTGGCTTTGATTGCAGCGGTTTTGTACGCTATGTTTTCAGCCAGGCGGCCAACATGACGCTGCCGCATGGGGCACGCGCCATCAGTCAGCTTGGCAAGGCCATTCCTTTGGAGCAGTTGCAACCAGGCGATCTGGTTTTCTTCAACACCCTGAAGAACGCATTTTCCCATGTTGGTATTTATCTGGGGGAAGGGCGTTTCATTCACGCCCCGTCCAATGGCGGCGGAGTTCACATCGTCAGCATGAACGATGCTTACTGGTCAAAACGCTTTAACGGTGCCCGGCGGCTGGATCAGCCTGTCGTTCAGAAGCCGGCCGAAACTCTTACGACCGAGTAATTCCCTTTTCCAGTAACTGCGCAAACTCATCTGCCGGAAGGGGCTTGCTGAAAATATAACCCTGTACCTGCTCGCAGCCCTGCTTGCGCAGAAAAGCCAGCTGCGCCTCGTTCTCCACACCCTCCGCAACCACTTTCAGCCCCAGACTGTGCGCTAACGCAATGATGGCCTGTGTGATCACGGCGTCGTCAACGTCATCTGGGACATCCTGTACAAATGAACGATCGACCTTGAGCGCGTCGAGTGGAAAACGCTTGAGATAGCTCAATGAGGAGTACCCCGTACCAAAATCATCAATGGATGTAATCATGCCCATTTCGCGGAATCCCTGCAGAATCTCTACGGCGCGGGCAGGATTCTGCATGATCATGCTCTCGGTGATTTCCAGTTCAAGATAGGAAGGCTGCAAACCGCTTTGCGCCAGTGCCGAAGCAATCGTATTGCGCAGGCCCTCGTCACGGAACTGTCTGCCGGAAAGATTGACGGCGACCGATATCAGGGCAAGACCCTGCTCCTGCCAGGCGCGCACCTGCCGGCAGACCTCGAACAGCACCCACTCCCCGATCGGCACGATCAAACCGGTCTCCTCCGCCAATGAAATAAACTGAATTGGCGACACCATTCCCAATTCAGGATGTTTCCAGCGCACCAGCGCCTCTGCACCAACAATGGTATTGGTCGCAATGTCCACCTTGGCCTGGTAATGCAGTACAAATTCCTTGCGCTCAATCGCCTTACGCAGACTGTTTTCCAGAGCCAGCCGTTCAAACGTATGGACATTGCTTTCCGAGGCGTAGAACTGGAAAGTATTCTTGCCTTGCTCTTTGGAGCGATACATGGCGATATCGGCATTTTTGAGCAGGGTATGCATATCCTCGCCATCGCGCGGATAGACACTGACGCCAATGCTGGCGCTGATAAAAACCTCCTGCCCGAGCAGGGTAAAAGGCTGTGCCAGCGTGTTCAACACCTTGCGGGCCACTGCAACCAGATATTGCTCGTCATGCCCAAAATCTTCCAGCAGAACGACAAACTCATCTCCTCCCTGACGGGCGATGGTGTCCGAGTCGCGCAAGCAAATCCGGAGGCGATCGGCAGCCTCAAGCAACAACTGGTCACCAGCATGGTGGCCCAGCGTATCATTGATGACTTTGAAGCGATCCAGATCAATGAACAGGATCGCCACCTGCTTCTTCTGGCGTTGTGCAAGGCGCAGGGCATGATCGATACGCTCCTGCAGCAAGGTACGGTTGGGCAGCCGGGTCAGCGCATCGTGGTTGGCCAGAAAATTGAGCCGTTGCTCAGATTCCTTTCGGGCGGAAATGTCTGTAAAAACAGCGGCATAATAACTTGCAACGTCCTTCTCGTCCTTGATCGCACTCAGGGAAAGCCCGACCGGAAATATTTCGCCCGACTTGCGACGGTCCCAGATTTCACCTTCCCACTTGCCATGCTGGTAAACCGCAGCCCAAATCACGTCAAAGAATGCGCGGTCGTGCTTGCCCGAATTAAGAAATCGTGGATTCTTGCCGATGACCTCATCGCGACAATAACCCGTGATTTCCTCAAAACCATGATTGACTTCGATGATATTCTGGTTTGCATCGGCAATGAGGATACCTTCGGAAGTGTTCTCGAATACCCGTTGTATCAGGCGTGAACGCAAATCAGCGTTCTTGCGCGCAGTCACATCGAGCATGACGCCTACCAGTTCCAGAGGGTTGCCGACCTCGTCGGAAATCACCCGTACTACATCATGCAGCCACAGGGTATGACCCTGAGCATCCAGCATGCGAAAATCAACACTGTACCCCTGCCGGTTGAACATCGCTTTCAGACGGAAATCCGTCACCCATCCCCGATCCTCTGGATGCAGGTGATCCTGCCAGAAGTTTGGATTATCAGTCCATTCCGCCACCGGGAAACCGGTAAGCTTTTCAGCTTCACGACTGACAAAGGTAAAGCTTCCCGATGGTTTCGCGCGCCAGACAATAGCCTCGACAGATTCAATCAGGTCATGATATTCATTCTGGCTTTGCCTGAGTGCTTCTTCAGTGCGTAATCTCCCGGAGTAAACCGCCGCCAGCAGATGCGCCGTAATCGCCAGGATCGTCACATACAACCAGAATCCGGAAAAACCGCTTTGTCTGAAATCCTCGGCAAAATATCCCAGGCCGTTACTGGCTCCCCACAAGGCCATCATCGCGACGAATGCCGAAGACCAGGATGCTCCTCGCTGACGGAAGGATAGCGAAGCCCACACGACTAGTGAAAACAGCATGAAAGCTTCAGCGTGAGAAGTGAGCCACGCCAGCGGCCACCCCAGAAATACAACCAGCGACCCCAGCATGAGCAAGGCACAGACCGTTAGCAATTCGATCTGCCGAACCATGGTCAGACGAAGCGGAGCCACCACCAACGATAGCACGACCGGTGCAATCAGCAGATCGGACAGCGCATCTCTCATCCACAAATTCATGGCTGTACGCCAGAAGGTTTCCATGGGCACAGCACTACTGAAAACCAGCCCAAGTGAGCCAGGAATGGCTCCCACCAAACCACCCGCCCCGGCAGCACAAAAAATCAGAGCCAAAACATCTCTGGGCCGCTCTAGGCAGGGATCAAACCCGACTCTTCGTAGCAACCACAAGCCCAGCACGGCCTCCAGCGTATTCCCCATGGTCTGCATCAGCGCCAGCGGCCAGCCAGCTCCGGCATTCAGCGCAGCCAGGTATGCTCCGATCGCCACGCCAGGCCACATCCGCCATCCATAAAGCAGCAGAATCGCTAGCGAAACACCTGCGGGAGGCCAGAACAGCGTGGTATGTCCGTAAGCCACGGCAAAAGCATGCCCCAAGGCCGCACTGGCAACATAGGCACATGCAAACAAGCAAATTCGGGCAGGTAATGCCCAGTCAGGAACGGATTCTGACTTCATTGAAAACAGCGTCGCAAACATGACCGCAAGCATAGCATTTTCCGGGCAGAGTCAGGACAGGTCCGGGAGAGGTCCTGCATGCTAAAATTCACAGATCATGGTCCCACATCTCACCACTGCCCTCACCGGGCCTCTGCTTCAGCTTGAGCAACACATACTTGAAGCGCAGCCCCGCATTGAACACTGGCTGCGCAATCAATGGCAGGAATATGGCACCCCTTTTTACGCCTCTGTCGATTTACGTAACGCGGGGTTCAAACTGGCACCGGTTGACACCAACCTGTTTCCAGGCGGATTCAACAATCTGAATCCCGACTTTTCGCCGCTGTGCATTCAGGCCGCCATGTCGGCCATTGAAAAAATCTGTCCGGAGGCGCAACGTTTCATGCTGATACCGGAAAACCACACGCGCAATGTTTTCTATCTGCAAAATGTTTATGCCCTGGCTACCATTCTGCGTCAGGCGGGACTGGACATCCGCGTCGGCAGTTTGTTGCCGGACCTGCAGGAAGCAATGACACTGGAACTGCCCGACGGCAACAGTATCAGGCTGGAACCTGTCTGTCGCGAGGGCAACCGGCTGGTTCTGAAGGATTATGACCCGTGTGCCATCGTGCTCAACAACGACCTTTCAGGTGGCATTCCCGACATTCTCCGGAATCTTGATCAACCAGTCATTCCTCCCTTGCATGCAGGATGGGCTGTGCGGAGGAAATCGCGCCATTTCGCTGCCTACATGCGGGTTGCACGCGAATTTTCCGAACTGGTCGGGATTGACCCATGGCTGGTTGACCCCATGTTTTCCACTTGCGGCAAGATCGACTTTCAGGCCCGTGTCGGCGAGGATTGCCTGGCTGCGCAAGTGTCCGATCTACTGTCCCGCATTGGCGCCAAATACCGCGAATACGGTGTCGAACAGGAGCCCTTCGTCATCGTCAAGGCTGATGCCGGCACGTACGGCATGGGCATCATGACCGTAAAAAGTCCGGACGACGTACGTGATCTCAATCGCAAGCAGCGTAACAAGATGGCGGTGGTCAAAGAAGGACTGGAAGTCAGCGAAGTCATCATTCAGGAAGGGGTGTACACCTTCGAAAGCTTGAACGATGCCGTGGCAGAGCCTGTCGTTTACATGATAGACCGTTATGTGGTCGGCGGATTCTATCGCGTCCATACCGGAAGAGGCGTCGACGAAAACCTTAATGCCCCAGGCATGCACTTCGAGCCTCTGGCATTTGAAACTCCATGTTCCCAGCCGGACAGTGGGGACAAACCCGATGCCGCCCCCAACCGTTTCTATGCCTACGGCGTGATTGCGCGGCTGGCCCTGCTGGCTGCCGCCATCGAACTGCAGGAAACCACACCTTGAATCTGGCGTTCATCCTTGACCCCCCGGAGGCATTGAAACCGAACAAGGACACCTCGCTCGCCATCATGCGCGAGGCAGAACGGCGTGGACATTCCCTGTGCGTGCTCGAGCAAGGCGATCTGCTGCTGCGCCAGGGCAAGGTCATCTTCGCCGCAAGACCTTTCAGCTTCGATCAGACTGCCACCGGATATGCCCTTGGCAACAGGACCGAATTTCTGCCGCAGTCATTTGATGCAATTCTGATGCGCAAGGATCCACCCTTCGACATGGAATACGTCACCAGCACCTGGTTGCTGGAATTGGCAGAATTGCAGGGTGCCAGAATTTTCAACCGGCCGCGATCCATCCGGGACTTCAATGAAAAACTTTCGATTGCACGTTTTCCGCAACTGGCGCCGCCTTTCATCGTCACCAGACAGATGGGCGAAATTCGCGATTTTCTTGCCGCACATGGTGACATCGTCGTCAAGCCGCTGGATGGCATGGGAGGGAGCGGTATTTTCCGGTTACATGAGGAAGACCACAACATCGGAGTTATTCTTGAGACCATCACCCATTTTGAACATCGCACGGTGATGGCGCAACGCTACCTGCCTGAAATCAGGCAGGGCGACAAACGCATTCTTCTGATCAACGGTTTGCCGGTCCCTTACGCACTGGCGAGAATTCCCAAACCCGGTGAACTGCGCGGTAATCTTGCCGCCGGCGGCACCGGTGTTGCACAGCCGCTGTCAGCGCGGGATTTCGAAATTGCCGAGACTGTGGGGCGTGGCATCCGGGACATGGGGCTGTTTCTCGTCGGACTGGACGTGATTGGCGATTTTCTCACCGAAATCAACGTGACCAGCCCGACCTGCATGGTCGAAATTGCCGCCCAGACCGATTGCAATCCGGCCGCATTGTTTGTCGATGCGCTGGAGCAGACATGTTGCGCCTGCTGATTGCACTGGCGCTGATTTGGCTGACAGGCTGCGGACGCGAGCCGCTGTATCACTCTCAGACGTTTGTCTTCGGCACGCTGGTCGACATCAGCCTCTATGGTGAAAGCGACGATCGTGCGCGTGAACTTGCCACGCATGTCGAACACGAATTCCAGCATCTGCATGACAGCCTGCACGCCTGGAAACCCGGCAGCGATCTCGACCGGATCAACACCGCGTTCGCCGCCGGCAAGGCAGCCGAACTCTCTCCGGAACTGGAAAAAATCATCGCGAATGTCAGCACCATTTCCATCCGGTCCGGTGACCTCTTCAATCCCGCCATTGGCCATCTGATCCAGTTGTGGGGCTTTCAGCGCGACGAATTCCTACCCGTCAACCCCGATGCCGCCGAATTGCAAAAGTGGGTGTCCGCGCAACCGCACATGTCGGACATCATCATCGCTAACCATCAGGCTATCAGCCGCAACCCTGCCGTCAAACTCGATCTGGGCGGATATGCCAAAGGATATGCACTAGACGTTGCCAGTCGGTATCTGCGGCAGCAGAAAGTGCATGGTGCACTTATCAACATTGGCGGCAATATCATCGCCGTCGGCAGTCACGGCCAACGCCCCTGGCGGGTCGGCATCCAGCATCCGCGCAAGCCAGGTGCACTGGCCACGCTGGATCTTCCGGACGGGTGGGCTATTGGCACCTCGGGTGATTACCAACGTTTTTTCGAACGCGACGGCCAGCGCTACTGCCACATCATCGACCCGCGCACCGGCAGTCCTGTCCGGGAGGTGCAAGCCGTAACCGTCCTCATTCCACCCGGGCCCGATGCCGGCACCTTGTCCGACGCACTTTCCAAGCCGCTGTTCATTGCCGGAGCAGATCATTGGCGCGACATGGCCAAGCGCATGGGAATCGATCATGCCCTGCTGATTGACGCAAGCGGCACGATACAACTAACCCCCGGCATGCAAACGAAGATCAGGCTGGAGAAACCAGAACATGGTTCCTCAGATTAAGGCCGGTGACTGGCTGGTATTGCTTGCCGGCATGGCGCTGGTCGGCTGGATGTTCGCATCATTCTGGCATGTCGAATCAGCGGGCAAGATACGTATCCGCAGCGGCGATCAGATTTTTGCCACCTACAGCCTCAATCAGGAACGATTGATCGAGGTACCCGGCCCGCTGGGCGTAACACGCATCGTCATCCACCAGCATCAGGCCCGCATTCAAAGCTCACCTTGCCGCAACCAGTACTGCGTCCATCAGGGCTGGCTGTCTCATGCCGGACAGGTGGCGGTTTGCCTGCCCAACCGTATCGCCCTGGAACTGGTAGGCGAAAAAGGCTATGACTCCCTTAATTATTGAAACCACCCGGCGGGATCACAACACTGCGCAGTTGGCGGCTCTGGCCATAGGCCTGCATCTGGCTGAAGCCGTTTTGCCTTCGCCATTGCCCGGAGTCAAGCCAGGCATTGCCAATATCGTCACCCTGTATGTCCTTCATCGTTACGATTTTGCCACCGCAGCCTGGGTTTCCTTGCTCCGCGTGTTTGCTGCCAGCCTGCTGTTCGGCAACTTTCTTTCACCGACCTTCGTTCTCAGCCTGACCGGATCACTGACCAGCCTCGGTATGCTGGGACTGGCGATAAAACTGCCCCGTCGTTATTTCGGTCCCGTCAGCCATAGCATACTCGCCGCTTTTGCTCATATCGCCGGGCAATTGCTGGTCGTCCGCATATGGTTGATCCCGCACAGCGGACTCCTGTATCTGATCCCCGTTTTTGCTTTCGCCGCACTATTTTTCGGCACCATCAACGGGCTGATTGCGGCAAAATTACTTCTTTCGGAAAATAGATCGGGCAATACGGAATGAAAAAAATATTTTTGCTGATCTTGCTGGCCAGTCGGGGCGTGATGGCCTCGGAATGGATCGCGCTCCCCAATACCGGCAGCGATCAGTATTTCTACGACAACAGCAAACTGGTCATCAAGGATGAAGAAATCACCTACTGGAAAAAAGTGGTCTTCAAGGTTCCACAGGCTGTCAAGGGACAGGAAGCCGCTTCCGGCATCCTGCGCGAACGCATCCACTGCGGGGAGCACACCGCAAAACTGATGAGTTATCTGTATTACACGGCCAGCGGAGACACCATCGATTATGCTGAAATCGACGATTCCCCGGCAAGTCCGGTGATCCCGGATACGGTCGGGGACGCCTTTGACCGCGTGTTGTGCCCGCTGGTCTGGCGCAAGCAGGAGGAAAACCGCATCAAAGCCGAGCAATCGGCAACAGAAGCCGAGCTGAAAAAACCCGCGGTTAAAAAAGAAGAACCAAAACCCGTGATCGCCGTCCCGGTCAAACCGGTGGCTCCGCAAGTACCCAACGTTCGGCTGCCTGACAAACAGCCACCAGTCCCTCAGCTCCCCATGCCGCAGATCATGGAGCAACTTTACTAACGCTGCCGCATCATGACCCTCAAAGCAGCCCGAAGAACTGACACGGACGAATCCGGCCGTCGCCTTCTGGTTGCCCTGGGCGTTTCCTCGGTGCTGCACCTGATGGTTCTGGTTTACCTGGAATCACCGGATAGAGGCCATCCACGCAGTCCGGTGACGCTTCAGGTCAGCCTCAAGCCTCAGCCAGCGCCTGAAATCAGGGCAGTGTCCCCGCTGCTTTTTGCTCCGGATTCCGGCGGCATTGCCTTGCTCACCCCGGAAACGCATGTTCAAGCCTGGGAAGATCTGGTCAGCCGCCCGCCATCAGCCGCTACCGTCGAACCCAACCCCCAGCCAGTCACACCGGAAGTGGCAGGGGACACGGCTGTCACATCCAGAGTGGACATCGAGTTTGAACTTTATCGCCGCGAAGGGCGGGTTTTTGCCAAGGCCCGGCAAACTTATCAGGCCGACAGCCTGAATCGCTACCATCTGAGCTACCGGTCCACGTTCGTGAATGAAGAAACCCGACCCTGGCAGCTTGAAATCAGTGGTATCGCAAGCGGCTCCGGCCTGGCCCCTTCTTCCTACCATCTGCAGGGGTCAACCGCCGGCCGCTTGCTCGGGATCGAAGACAGCGTCAGGGATGAAGTTGAAGATGGCCAAAGCGGGACATTGTCTGCTGACAATCCGGATCCGATGAGCCTGTCATATCTGTTCATGCGCAAAGCAGCACAGTCAGGCAACGACATCTCACGGTGGGAGAACGAAGGCCGGCTGCAAGGCCGGTATTATTACCGCATCGTCGGGCACGAGGCTGTGCGGACGGATTTCTCCAACACCCTCGACACGATTCATGTCAGCATTTATCAGGTTGACTCGCAGGACACTATCGAATTCTGGCTGGCGCCCGGACTGCGTTATGCCCCGATAAGGATTCTGGCCACCAACGCTTCCGGAGAGGTGATCGATCAGATCGCAACCCGGGTCGAAATCCAGTGAGCATGGATTGCGGAACGAAAGTCGCAATCCATGCTTGCAACTATCAATCCGGCACCAACTCGCGCCAGATGACCCGCTTCTTCTGGAATCCGGACGAGTCCGTGGCGCCAAATGCAACCCCTTCCACAATCGTGGGGGTCGGGTTGTCACTGGTCACGACAGAAACCACAGGCTTTTTCGAGCCGCTGGGGTAAATCACATTAAGGCCCACAATCGGGGATTTGATGTAAGTGGAAACAATATCGCTCCCCGGGACCGGCAAGCCAGTCGCATAATCGAAGAAATTGAACCAGCTGTGCCCGCCAGGTGAGCATTCGGAACTTTCCGGCACTGTCGTCGGCATCATCAATGTCCCCCACACCAGCTGGCCATCGACATTCTGTCGTTCGCTCCCGCCTGTAGCCCCCCCCAGATTGTCCGGGTAATCGACATACCAGCCGCGCCCGGCAGAAAAACTGAAGACGTTTCCGGTTGCGGTACGTGTGCTTCCCGTCGATGAAATAGTCCTAGGTTCCAGCACCGTCTTTGGGTTGAGCAAGGTGGTCATGGCATTGTCGTCCTTGATCGCATAAAGGGTCTGCTGATCGTGATTGGTCAGATCCTTGATTTCAAGATATTTGCCCGTACCCACGAAAACCACCCGCCACTTGCCGTTGACCAGACCAAGTTCCGGCCGGGCAGTGATCGGCTGCGTAGCCCCGAAGGATGCAAATTGTAAGGATGTTCCGGCATTGATATCAAAACGCCAGAGGTCCCCCATCAAATCGCCTCCATAGACTGCCAGACCATAGTTTTTGCGTTCCGCGTCATCCGCCCACATCGCAATCTTGGCCAATCCGCTGGGAGTCAGTGCGCTTCCGCTGCCGGTGCCGATCTTGCTCAGAATCTTGCCGGAACCGGCATCCAGCACATACAGAAAACCGCCGCCGGAACCGGGATTGGTATTGTTATATCCGGATGTTATCAGCACAACCCAGGTATCATCCGCCCGCTTGGTCACCACGGCATTCCCGTAGCTATACCCCAGATCATCATCTGTCACCGTGCCCCGGTTGAATCCGGTGGTGCCCGCCGGGTTGGTTGTCGGGGTGAATTCCCACAACAGGGATGGCGAAGCAGGATTGGTAATGTCCAACGCGTAGTACCCTCGGCCACCACCATTCAGACCACCCACCAGGATGGTCTTCCACGCACCACCGACCGCAATATCGGCGATCATCGGGCTGCCATTGACGTAGTTCGTATGCATGGTGGCGTAATTATCGTCCGCCAGTTTCCACATATTCGGGATTACCATACTCGGCACGTAGGCCCAGAGCTCCTTGCCGGTATCGGCGGCAAAGGCATGCAGCATGCCATCGTTAGTGCCCATGAATACTGCCTTGGTCCGCGTGGCCTGCAGCGATTTGAACGCATCGTAACCGGTATCCACATAGGAGAAGGTCGGTTTGCCAACGAAAGCCGGTTGCGACTCGATCGCATCGCCCAGCACTGCCTCGCGGTAGCGGTAAATCCGGTCACTCGACGGATTGCTGGGACTGTTTTCATACTTGGAATGGCCGCGCAGGTAATTGACCAGATTAGCTCCGTCCGCCTCGGATCTCTGAGAACTACTCAAATCGCCCCACTGGCTCAGGTTGCTGACGACAGGAGTGGCAAAAAATGTCGGATCCAGATTCGCGTAATCGAATTTGACCAGCGTCCCCGCCCCGGCCTTGTCAGCGGTCCAGATCGTCCGCGAATCGCTGGTAGTGCTCACCGTGCTGGCCATGGTGCCGGTACAGGCCACCGGCATGGCAACCTTGCAGTCCATTCCCACCTGAATGCCCGACGTACAAACTGTCGCCGGCGCCACCAGGGTGGTCACGCAATAATTGACCTTGCTGCCGCCGACCACCTCGGCCTTGAGCACACCCGGGCTGGAACAGGTACCCGCCACCACGTCCTCCGCACACCAGACCGCGGTCTTGCTCACCTCACCGGTCACGGTATCGATGGTGCGCTCTTCCAGATTGCCGGTCCACTTTACTGTGGAATAACTGGCCACGTAGGCATAGTTGTCGCCGGCTACCGGATTCAAAGTGCTGGTGGCCGCGGCAGCTCCCGAACCCACCTTGGATTTGATTGCAGTCAGCGTGTTCTTGAGCGCAGCCGCCACTTCACTCGGACTCTTGGCGGAGAAATAAACTCCATGGCCATTGACTGCGGCATGCCACAGGTCGTCAATTCTCGCCGTAACCGACATCGAAGTGTTGGTGACGTCCGGCCAGGGCCAGTTGACGTTGGTCATGCTTCCGTTGACCATTTTGGACAACCCGTTTTTCAGCAGATAATAATCACCGGTCGTGGCGGTCTGGTAGTCCGGCTGATAGGACAGCAACCCATCAACCCCGAGACCCAGGGTAAAGGTGGTCATATGCTGTTGCTGATTCTTGTCGGTATCGCTGACGAACACGTTGTTGGGGCACACGTCCAGCCCCAATGCGCCGGTGCAGTTGTTCCATTTGGCCTGGTCGCGCAAATCGGTATCGTAATAGTACTTGGCAATATCCGCCAACGAACCGGAACTGGCCGTGGTACCCTCATACTGCTCCCGGGGGGTGGTGGCGCTGTCCATGTCCCCGATCGCACCGCCAGTGATCGTGTTTGCGGTATAGCTGCTGCTTTCGTTACTCAGATTCCAGTAACCGTCCGTGGTCAGCAATGCAAAATTCTGCTGGCAGGAATACTCCATCGGGTCGTCGCTGATCCCGAGCGGTTTTTTACCGGCAAAGATCTGCCCCACGCGCGACAAAGCACCGCGCAATGGCGTGGTGCTACCCGGATTACCTGAAAACAGCATCTTGTACCAGTTGGCCTTCTGCTTGTTGACGCCCGAATCAAAAGCGTTGATCTTGAGGTAATTCGCCGTGCTGGTAGCCCCGTTGATGGTAATGAAGCCCACCCGGTACTGGTTATCGATATCCTTGAACGCCAGACTCGCAGTGCTTTTCATCATCTGCATGCGGGTGCGGTACCAGGCGTACCAGTTGGCAAAATTGGCCAGTTCCTCAGCGTAGGAACAGTTGGGTCGGGCCGCACAGTCCAGACGGTTGGAACGATCGACAATGGTAGTGCCACCTACAACGATGTTGCCATAGGTCTGTCCGGACACGATGTTGACGCGCTGGAACGAGCCAGGGACGACTACAGGGTCAACAGCTAATCCACCGCCAAAATTTGTAGTGATGCTTAGGCTGGCAGATGTCAAACTGGCATTCAAGGTTGCCAAGTCATATGTACCATCGGCAGAAGTAATCGTCAAAACATCGCTACTACTCGTAGCACCAAACCCGTTGCCTATCGCAGTCCGAATCGCGGATGTGAGGTTTGTTCGTAGCGTTGAAGCGTTACTAGTAGTACCGTCACAATAAGTGAAGCCTGTTGTCAGCAACTCAGTGCCTGGACTGGGATGAGAAGCATTAATAAGTTTAATACTCGTAATCACAGACTTATTTGTTCCCGTTTGCGCATTGCAGTCAGCCACCGTTCCAACTGAGCAGGATGCTGTACCTATAGTGGGAATGAAACAAGTAGGACGTGGACGCCCGCTTATTGATTGACTGCGTGTCAAGGAACTCGTAACCGTAATTTTCCCACTGCTCTGCCCACCTGTAGAACCAGCAGTCATAATCACCGTCGGGTAGCGTGCATACTTATATGTCGTGTCTGCCACCAACTTGCACCCATTGACGGAAGGATTATCAGTTTTCAAATCGGGTGTCTTGCACCAGCGCACCTTGGCTGCATAGGGATAGGTCGTGCTGGGAGCCGTGGCCGCGACACAAGTGGTTTGATCATAATCCGAACAGTACTCCCCGGGGATCATGACGTAGTAGAAAGGACCTGCGGTTAGCGTGGTTGTAGTGGGCGCAGCAACCGTACCGGTCACAAATGTCCTGCTTCCAGATGCCGTGGTAGATTGTGCAGTTGTATAGCTCTTGCCGTTTACAACCCCGGGAAGCAAGTAATTGTAATTGCGTAAACAGTCAGAAGGGTTGGCAACATCACAATACTCAACATCAGGGTAAGAGGTGGTCAAGTTGATCGTTGCAGTGGACTGAATACCGTATCCATCCTTGGGCGTGCTTCCTGTGCCAGAATAACTGGTCTTGTGAGCGGGTGTAGCCAAGGAGGCATCCCATGGTGCCTCGTAAGTCAGTGACGGGTCATAGTAGATGCGGTTGAAATCAGCACTATTGAATGGTGGACGATCCATGCTAGCGGAAGAGCATGGTGAAGTTGCTCCTGCTGTTGTAGGGCTGTTGCCTTTGCATAAGCTTGTAGCTGCCCAATCTGGCACAAAGTTATCGTTCATGCTGCCCGAGTTATCCAGAATGAACATCAGGTTGGGCAGCACTTTGGTGTTGGTCGCCGTCGCCAGCGGAACCGTTGCCAGATCGACCGATGCCGCAAGTGTGCAAGCTGGCATGACAGTGGCACTAATGACCAGAGCCCGCCACAACCAGCGGAAAGTTTCAATATGGAATGGTTGGCCGAATTTCATGATCGTGCCTCCTAATAGACAAACGCCTGAACGTAACTGACGGTATTCTTGGGTCCGGTCGTCCTCACTGTCACCCGGTACAACGGAGGACGCAGACTGCCACTGCTGGCAGTTTTTGCGCCGGCCTCGGGGGCAGACAGGACGCGCTTGGAGTTGCTATCGACATTGACATAGTCACTTAGCAGACAATTGGCCGCGGATAACACCTGATTTTCGTTACGGCACATGCGTTCAACAATGTAGCGCATGGTATTGGTGACATTACCCTTCTGATCGATATGACTGCCACCGGAAGCACTGTTCGCCGCGGTCCAGGTATTCTCATCCAGCAACTGGGCTTTGGTGTACCTGAGGCCGGAGTAATAACCGTTGATCGCATTGGTTTTATTGAGAGGGTGATTGATGTCAGCTCCCTGATCGATGGTTTTGTTTGCGTTATAGGTTGTCTCCAGCCAGGTAAGCGCCAGTTCGGAACCGCCGTCTCCCGACGCAGTCGCTGACTGGCGAAATGCCAGATTGCCAGCGATGATGGTGCCGGTATCCACCGAGCGAATCAGTGCAACGGCAGCCAGCGACATCACCACCAGCGCGACCAGCGCAAAAAACAGCACCACGCCACGTTGGCCAGCTTGCATTACGGTTGAATGAGGGTGTTGCATCACAGGACATTCCTCGACCAGATGACACTGCGCAGGGGCACAATGGTTTCGTAAACCCGATACCGGTAACGCCGCCAGTCAGGGTCCGCAGTCAAATCGATGACGGGGGCTGGAGACGCATTGATCGGTGCGGCAGAAGTGGCATCCCAGGCGCACAAGCCGGTGGGATTGGCGGCCGTTGTCGAAGTACAGGATGCGGTCACATCCGTTTTTTCCAGCTGCCCGTTGCGGGCCACTACGGCAACGCGGATTGCCTTGATCAGGTTACGGTTGGCCGGCGTGGGGTTGGCCCACGTGGCGCCGACAGGGTCTACCCACTGCACGACCTGGTTGCTGCTTGTCGTTGCCGAGATGCCATACTGCGCCTGGATATTGACCACGTCCGCCATGGCCGGAGCACCGTTGACCTCAAGCCGGCCGTTGTTCACTTTATACTGGTACTCGTTCCAGGTGCCCATGCAGGCTAAACTGGCCCCCTTGATATAGAGAGTAGTGTCCCATCCCGCCGGCAAGGTGGTAGTATCCAGCGTGATGTTTGTGGTACCCGTAATCGCCTTGACCCGGGCAATGCCACAGACAGCTCCGTTGGAGACGATGGCAAAATTCCGCTTATTGGGTTCGTCCTTCCTGCAGCCGAGGTTGTTGGTCACATCGGCTTCGTCGTTGCTGATTTTCAGATCGATCGTCCTCGGAATGCCGGCGGTATCCGAGGCCTTGTCAACAACCAGGGGGTCATCGCCCTGATCGGCAGTAGAGTAGCGAACCGAGATGGTGTCACTCCCCCCATTGGCACCGTCAATGATCACCACCGGACTGATGTCGATCTGCGCGGTGGCAGGGTCGCCATCATGATCTACCTTGGGTACCGGATCACACAGCAAGGGCGAATTGATCGTGCTGAAAACCGGCAGTCCATACCCGGCCATTTCAATATCCCGCTTGATGGTGAATAGCGCGATGCTGCCGTTGGTCTGAGCATCGGAGGAACCGGTCGTGGTGCGCTTCTGCGCCTCGAACACCGAGAACACCTGCATAATGACCAGAGTCGCCAGCATGCCAATGACCAGCCCGACCATGATTTCGATCAGACTGAATCCATCCTGCCGCCTTAATTCCTGTTGTCGAAATTCCACGCTATACCCCTCCAGTGATGGTCGCGGTGGTTGAGTAGTTGTGTACGGCCTCGCCAGGCTGTTGCCAGGTGATGGTAATCAGGAACTGGCCGGGCGTCGGTTGGTTGACAGTCAGCGTACCGGCCGGCAACTGTGACGAGATATCCTCATCCGTCACGACGTAGTTAAGCAGATTCGCCTGATCAGCCCACATCCGCCCGATTCTTTGTTGAGCAATGTAACTCGCCTCCGCACGCACCTTGGAATCGGCGGTGCTCTTGACCATGGCTGCCTGCAACCCGACCACGGCCAGAATACCCATGGAAAAAATCAGGATCGCGATCAGTGCCTCAAGCACGACAACGCCTGCTTGCGAAGTCTGGTTGGATCGATATTTCTGACTAAGCATGTCTCGCCTCCTCATTAGCAATGTCGAGGATCGCTGGCAACCACCACATTGGGATCACACATGTGCGTATTGCCACCGACATCAACCGTGATCCGCAAATCGCGGCTATCGGCTGCAGCCAGCGCCTGGGTGTCCACATCGAATCTGACAGCCATGCCAGCACCAGGAACCGGGCTGGTCATCCGTCCGAAAGCATCAAACACAATGGTGCCCCCATCGCTCGCCGTCACCGTAACCGCTGCGGAAGACCCCTCACTCGCCGTCCGGCTTTGAATCAGGGCCGGGCAACTCGCCGTCACTGTTTCACACCCGACTGTCCAGCCGGACCCAACGCCCATTACAAACTGAACCGGCGCGTTATGGCGGACAGCCTCCATACGCGCCACTTGTAATCCGTTCAGCATGGATTCGGCCGCGTTGCGGATCCGGTTGTTTTGAATCCAGGTACTGAAGTTGGGAATGGCATACCCCAGGACGATGCCGGTCAGGGCAACCGCGATCATGAGTTCAATCAGGCTGGCCCCTCGCATGACGCTCTTACTTGCTAGCACGCGTCCCCCTTCTTGGTCAGCCAGCAATTACCGATGGGCCAGCCTGCCGGTGCCGCCAAGGTCGCTTTGGCATTACTTTCGTTCACGGTAAACGTAAATCCGGCCATTGAGCCTTTCCCCGTAGCCTGCAGAGTAAAACTGTTCGCATCTGCAACCGTGCAACTGAAATCAAAATTCTTGCTAGTAGTTGTATCGTTGGCGCAGGGCTGGCCAACGCCATTGGCACCGGCATATGTCCGGTTATCCTGAAAAAACTGCTCCAGCTGAACACGTTTGGAGGCCAATCCGGAAGTCGCTTCCGGAATCTTTCCCCGTGTGACGTAGTCCTGATAGGACGGGATGGCAATGGACGCCAGAATGCCCATAATCGCGACTACGATCATCAGTTCGACCAAGGTAAATCCGGAAATTCTGCTTTTCATCATCAGTCCCTTTCGTTACATTGCGGATGGTAATTCAGTCAAAAGTCTCGTGTAAATGCCGCTCTGACCAACGGTAATATTGCGCGCATGAACGGAAACGTTGGTAATATTAGAACCTATTTTAGTAGGTTGTCGGGAACTCCAATGCGCTACATTTCCTTATTTTTACTTGTCAGTATCCTTTGTGCCGCATGCGGCGCGAAGGGTCCGCTCTATCTCCCTGAGAAAAAGTATCCCCAGCCTTCGCAGGAAAGCAAATGAACGTATTCGGGTCCAAGGGCGGCGAACTGTACGCCGAAGGGGTAGCGCTTGCCAAAATCGCACGCGAATTCGGAACCCCTTGTTATGTTTATTCCCGTACGGCACTGGTGGAGGCTTTTCAGCAATTTGACCAGGGATTTTCCGGCCATGATCACTTGATCTGCTATGCGGTCAAGGCGAATTCAAACCTTGCTGTGCTGAATACTTTTGCCAGACTGGGGGCGGGGTTCGACATTGTTTCTGGCGGTGAACTGGCTCGTGTCCTGGCCGCCGGTGGTGACCCGGGCAAGGTGGTATTTTCAGGGATTGGCAAAACTGCAGAGGAAATGCGTACCGCGCTTGAAGCCGGAATTTTCTGTTTTAACGTGGAATCGGAAAGCGAACTGGTTCGCCTGAACCGCGTTGCCGGCGACATGGGTAAAATTGCACCTGTATCGCTGCGCGTCAATCCGGATGTCGACGCAAAAACTCATCCCTACATATCCACCGGACTCAAAAACAACAAGTTTGGCGTGGCCTATGACAGCGCCTTTGCGATATATCAGCGTGCCGCTGCCATGCCGAATATTTCGGTTCATGGCGTGGATTGCCATATCGGTTCGCAACTGACCGAGATCGATCCTTTTCTGGCCGCACTCGATCGCGTGCTGGCGCTGGTAGACCGACTTGAGTCTTCGGGCATCACCATCGGCCACTTGGACCTGGGGGGCGGAGTAGGCATTCGCTATCGTGATGAAACACCCCCGGAAATCTCGTGTTATGCAGCCGCGCTCCTGGAACGGCTTGGCAACCGGAAATTCAAGCTGCTACTGGAACCTGGCCGTGCTTTGGTGGGGAATGCCGGTCTGCTGTTGACCAAAGTGGAATATCTCAAGCGCGGTGAAGCCAAAAATTTCGCTATTGTAGATGCCGCGATGAATGATCTCATGCGTCCGGCCCTCTACGATGCCTGGCACGATATTGTTCCAGTTGAACCCCGTATCGGACAGATCGAGAATTTCGAAATTGTCGGCCCGGTGTGCGAAAGCGGGGATTTTCTCGGCCATGACCGAAACTTGTGCCTGGAAGAGGGGGACTTGCTGGCCGTGATGTCAGCTGGCGCCTATGGCATGAGCATGAGCTCGAATTACAACAGTCGCGGACGAGCAGCCGAGGTGATGGTGGAGGACCAGGAGGCCCGTCTGGCAAGGGCGCGCGAGACGCCGGAAAGTCTGTTCAAACTGGAGATTTTCGAGTGATGCCAGCCTATTGTAAACCGTAAAAAATAAGCGTAGATTGTCCCTTCCGCAGTACCCACACAACCATTAGATAATGACGGAGGAAGCAAATGAAGAAGTCGATTTTCGCTACATTTCTCATGTTGTTCGCATTGTTCGCCGCTCCATCCTTGTACGCTGAAGAACTGCCAGACATCCAGCCGACAGCTGACGAGCCGCTGCCTCCGATGGTAGACCCATCCATCGCGGATGATACCTCAGGCAACTGACCTCCAGCCGCGATTAAAAAGCGAGGCCCCGAAAGGGGCTTCGCTTTTTTTGTAAGTTACAATCACTATTCACATAGAAGCCCGAAATTATGGAAATTGCTCCCGTTCTCGATTACTTTACCGATTTGCAGGAACGCATTGTCGAATCCCTCCAGCACGTTGACGGAAAGAATTTTCTGCATGACTCATGGCAACGGCCGGAAGGTGGCGGCGGCATCAGTTGTGTCATCGAGGAAGGGCATGTGTTCGAACGCGGAGGCGTCAATTTCTCCCATGTGACCGGAGACAAATTGCCCCCGTCTGCAAGTGCCGGCAGACCTGAACTTGCAGGACGCAGTTTCGAAGCCGCCGGTGTGTCGCTGGTACTTCACCCTCGCAACCCCTATGCGCCCACCGTGCATCTCAATGTACGCTGCTTCATGGCAAAAAAAAATGGTGAAGCCCCTGTCTGGTGGTTTGGTGGCGGTATGGATCTGACACCCTATTATGGATTTGTCGAGGATGCAGCGCATTTTCACCGTACCTGCCGGGATGCGCTGAGTCCGTTTGGAAACGATCTGCATTCTCGATTCAAGGCCTGGTGCGACGAGTACTTTTACCTGAAGCACCGTAAGGAGCCGCGTGGAGTCGGCGGCATTTTTTTCGATGACTTCAACGAGTTGGGATTTGATCAAAGCTTTGCCGTTACCCGTAGTGTGGGCGACCATTTCCTCAAGGCCTATTTGCCGGTTCTGCAACGCAGAATCAATACTCCGTATGGTGAGCGGGAACGGGATTTCCAGGCTTACCGGCGCGGACGTTATGTCGAATTCAACCTGGTGTTTGACCGTGGCACCCTGTTCGGTCTGCAGTCGGGCGGCAGAACAGAATCCATCCTGATGTCGATGCCTCCAATCGTCAAATGGCGCTATGACTGGAGACCTGAAAACGGCTCTCCAGAGGCAAGCCTTTACACCGACTTTCTGACCGGCAGGGACTGGCTGGATCAGGCATAATCAACAGAAATACCAGGAGAACAGACATGGCGCTTTCCATCTTCAGAACCAAGCCTATTGAAACCGCCGATGCTGGTTTAAAAAAATGCTTATCCGCATTTGATCTGACCCTGCTTGGGATTGGCGCCATCATAGGCACCGGCATTTTCGTCCTGACCGGCATCGCCGCTGCCAATCAGGCCGGGCCGGCGGTAGTCCTTTCCTTCGTTGTATCCGGCTTTGCCTGTGCATTTGCGGCATTAGCCTATGCCGAACTGGCGGCAGCGGTGGGGGGGTGCGGAAGTGCCTATGGCTATAGTTATGTCGCTTTTGGCGAGGTCGTCGCCTGGATCATCGGCTGGATATTGCTGCTGGAATACAGCGTCTCGGTTGCGGCGGTGGCCAATGGCTGGTCGGGCTACTTCAACAATGCGCTGACTGCGATGGGTATGGCCTTGCCGGATGCGCTCACCAAATCGCCGGAGCTGGGTGGCCTCATTAATCTTCCAGCCACCGGCATCATCCTGACCCTGATGGGATTATTGATCATCGGCGTCAAACAGAGCGCCCAGCTCAACACCGCCATGGTATTTGTGAAAGTAATCACCATCGCGGTGTTTGTCGGAATTGCTTCGTTCAACGTCAACCCAGCCAACTGGCACCCTTTCATGCCATTTGGCTGGTTTGAAACCCTGCCGGACGGCAAAACGACGGGAGTGCTGGCAGGGGCCTCGCTGGTGTTTTTTGCCTACGTCGGCTTTGATGCCGTTTCAACGGCCGTGGAGGAAGCCAAGGATCCTCAACGCGATGTTCCGATCGGAATCATCGCTTCGCTCGGGTTCTGTACCGTCATCTACATCATTGTCTCGGGCCTTTTGACCGGGATCGTGCCTTACAGCGAACTGAACGTATCCTCACCGGTTGCACATGCTCTGCAGTTGCTTGGTTACAACTGGGCGTCCGCGCTGGTTTCCACCGGAGTTATCGCAGGGTTGACCACCGTGATGCTGGTGCTTTACTACGGGCTGACCCGCATTATTTTCGCCATGTCGCGCGATGGACTGCTGTCGCCATTTTTTGCCGAGGTCAATCCGAAAACCCAGACCCCGGTACGTGTCATAGTGCTCAGCGGCATCCTCATGGCACTGGGTGCTGGCATGTTTCCGCTCGGCGCACTGGCCGAACTGGTGAATATCGGCACCCTGGCCGCATTTGTGCTGGTCTGCCTGGGCGTCATTGTATTACGGATTCGCCAGCCTGATCTGCACAGGCCATTCACAAATCCGTTCAACCCATTGTTTCCGACCCTGGGCATGCTGTCCTGCGGCGCCCTGATGGCTTTCCTGCCACATACAACCTGGCTGCGTTTTCTGGTATGGCTGACGATCGGGCTGATCGTGTATTTCACCTACTCCATACGCCACAGCAAGCTGGCAAAATAACAACTTGCGGCAATAAAAAAGCCGGTCATTTCTGACCGGCTTTTGATGCTCTCAGGACGAACCTGATTACAGTGCCAGAATCCAGTCAACCAAAGTCTTGATGTCGGCATCAGGCACCTTCGGGCTGTTCGCCGGCATCGGCATCGGACCCCAAACACCGGAGCCACCCTTCTTGACCTTTTCGATCAGCTTGGCTTCTGCTTCCTTGTTGCCCTTGTATTTGGCAGCAACATCCTTGTAGGCCGGGCCAAGAATCTTCTTATCCACGCCGTGGCAAGCCAGGCATCCGTGCTTCTGAGCCAACTCCTGATTTGCAGAAACCTGAGCTGCAACCATCAGGGAACCAGCGGCGGCAATCGCCATCAAAAATGCTTTCATGCTTTCTCCTCTATTGAATTTAAATTAAAAAACAGATACTGCCAAACCGTTAATCTGTAATGATAACCATGTTAGACATTGATTGCAAAATTCAGAGTAGTGCAATCAATGTTTCCAACTCTTCAACTACCTGTAGGCACTCAACGCCACGACAAACCCATGCGTTGACAGATGCTGTCATTTTTTTATCCAGCACGGCAACACCGGTTTGAATGTTTTCCGGAACGGCAATCACCAGTGTATTTGAATGCCCGTGCGTAGCCAGTTTTTTATGCCAGACCCCCAGCGCTTCGTCAGGCCCACGCATCACGACGATCACAGGTGGTGCCAGAAATTCAATAAATGCTGAAAGCAGGCTGGGGCATGCAGCAGGATTGCTGGATATTTCTGTTTCAAAAGCTTGCAGCGTACGTTCTGCTGCTCGAATATAACGAGTCTCGCCCAGCAGATGCCCGAGTCGCTGGAGAGCGCATGCCGCCACACCGTTCCCTGAAGGTATTGCGTTGTCGTACGCTGTTTTGGGCCTAAACAGCAGCGATTCATGGTCATGACTGGTCAGGAAGAATCCTCCGTCTTCAGATTCAAATTTCTCGAGTAAGGCATCGGCGATTTCGATGGCAAATTGCAAATCCTCCTGTCGAAAACTGGCCTGCATCAATTCCAGCAGAGCATCCAGCAAAAACGCATGATCATCGAGATAGGCGTTGAGCCGTGTCTGACTATTCTTGCAAGTGGCATATAGCGTTCCGTCCCGCCATAATTCCGATCGAATGAAATCTGCACAAGTTTGGGCCATGTCAACCCATTCCGCCTCATCAAATACCTTGCCGGCCCGTGCCAGCCCTTTGATAGCCAGTGCATTCCATGCGGTCAGCAGTTTGTCGTCGCGCATGGGACGTATACGCCGCTCTCGCGCTTGCAGCAATTTCTGTTTCACCTGAGCCGGAATGACTGGGTCGATAGCAGCGCGCAAATGCCAGAATTGATGTTCAAAATTGGCAGGAGCATCCAGTCCGTACACTGCGCTAAATGTCTGATATTCATCGGGTTCGAGGAGCGCGGCGACTTCCTCTTGTTGCCACACGTAGTACTTGCCCTCTTCACCCTCCGAATCGGCGTCGAGCGCCGCATAAAATCCTCCTCCGGCATCCCGCATTTCTCGCTGCAGCCAGTTCACGGTTTCTTCCACAACCGTCCGAAAACGAGATTCTCCGGTCAAGCGCCACCCATCTGCAAACAGACAAAGCAGTTGAGCATTGTCGTATAGCATTTTCTCGAAATGCGGGATTTCCCAACGTTCGTCCACACTATAGCGACAAAACCCGCCCCCCAGATGATCATAAATTCCTCCGTTAGCCATGGCAGTCAGCGTGCGCCGCACCATGGGTTTGAGATGCTCACGATTGACCTGCATGAGAAAGGCCCAGTCTGGTGCATTCGGAAATTTAGGCGCAGTGCCCAGTCCGCCATGCCGGGCATCAAACAACCCCTGCAGTTGGATAATCCCTTTTTCGATGACATTTTCATCCGGCACCCGGGACCCGGCAACACGACGATCCAGAGCATCCATCAAGGATTCACGTTGTGCCGCAAGGCCTGACTTTTCTTCATGAAAAGCTTCTGCCACACGTGGAAGCAAATCGGCAAACCCCGGAAGACCATAACGGGGCGTAGGCGGAAAATACGTCCCACCATAAAATGGCGTCTGATCCGGAGCAAGAAACATCGTCAACGGCCATCCCCCGCTCCGTCGGTTCATCAGCGCATGAACCGACTGGTAAATCTGGTCAATATCCGGGCGCTCTTCACGATCCACCTTGATGTTGACAAAATGAGTATTCATCACTGCCGCGGTTACAGGATCTTCAAACGACTCATGCGCCATCACGTGACACCAGTGGCAAGCTGAATAACCTATGGATAGCAAAATGGGTTTGTCCTGCATGCGTGCCAGAGTCAACGCTTCATCGCCCCATGGATACCAATCCACAGGGTTGTCAGCATGTTGCAGGAGATAAGGACTGGTTTCTTTTGAAAGCCTGTTAGCCATGTGAAATGTTTACCGCCAGCGGGAAATACCTTAATATTATAGTCAACTATTTCTTTCCGCAAATTGCTTTGTTACAGGACAAGCGGCTTACTGCATGAAAAGTAGAAAACAGGTCTAAAACTCCGTCTGGACTTGGCTTTAGGAAATATTTTTACGGTCGATCAAGGTAAATTTGACAACCATATCGATTTTAGTGACGAACAGGAGTAGTATTCAAACGCTTAGTACTATAGACATCAATGATTCTGCCTCCAAACCATGGATAAGTCGCTGACCGAGCTTTTTGAAGTATTCCCATGGAGCAAAAATCTTGAAACTGGTATCGACCTGATCGATGAGCAGCACAAGAAACTCGTCGGCCTATTGAATAAATTGGCTGCCCACCTGGCTGATCGTTCCAGTCCAATCGCTTTAAGCCAGGTTTTCAATGAACTCATTGCTTACACAGACTACCACTTCAAAGCTGAAGAGGAGATCTGGCATTCCCAATTGGCAGGCGACTCTTCGTTTACAGAGCACCGCCACACTCACGATTCATTCGTCGCCAAGTTAGGCACCTTAAAAGAAGAAGAGAACGTAAAACCCATAGACGATGTCGTTGGAGATGTACTCGGATTTCTGGTCCACTGGCTGGCCTATCATATACTCGACAGTGACAAGCGCATGGCCAAGGTGGTACTGGCAATACAATCAGGAAAGACGCTGGTTGATGCGAAAAGGCAGGCAGATCATGAAATGAGCGGCGCGACGAAAGTGCTGATCGACACTGTCCTGAACATGTACGATAGCCTTTCGTCCCGCACGATGGAACTGTTGAGAGAGCGGACAGAACGCCAACGTGCCGAAGAAGCATTGAAAGCCAGTGAAGACCGCTGGAAATTCATACTGAGCGGGGCCGGAGATGGGGTATGGGATTGGGATATTGATAGCGGCGACATTTACAGGTCCACCCAGAACTTTCCGCTGCTTCATTTGCTTGAGAACAAACCACAGCATCCGGATAACGAGTCAACCATTCACCCGGGTGACCTGCTTCGCGTCAAAACCGAACTTCAGGCTCACCTGGATGGGAAATCGGAAACTTTTGTCAACGAACATCGTATCGTTCATCAGGACGGTAGCTGGTCGTGGGTACTGTCACGCGGCAAGGTTATCAGTCGAAATAAAAACGGTCGGGCATTACGCATGATCGGAACACAATCCGACATTACGGAGCGTGAAATGGCCTCTCTGGTTTTTCAAAACACCAATGAGGCGATCCTGATTACCGATGCTGAAAACAACATCATCGCCGTCAATCCTTCCTTTACCCGGATTACCGGCTATTCCCTGCATGAAGTCATCGGAAAAAACCCCAGCATTCTCAGTTCCGGCAGACACGACCGTGCTTTCTATGAAACCATGTGGAACGAAATCGTGTCCACCGGCCAGTGGGTGGGTGAAATCTGGAACCGGCGGAAATCCGGCGAAATTTATCTCGAAAGAATTTCCATCAATGTCATTCTGAATCCCGACGGTACGATTCATCGGCGAATCGCAATTTTTTCTGATATCTCTGATCAGAAAGCCGCTTTGGACAAGATCGAACAACTGGCATATTTCGACCAGTTGACCCATTTGCCAAATCGTAAATTATTTCACGACCGCCTGGCCCAGGAAATCAGGAAGGCTCAGCGGGACAAGACCACCGTTGCCCTGCTGTTTATTGATCTTGATCATTTCAAGGAGGTTAATGACGTACTTGGACATCATATCGGTGACATGCTGCTGGTTGAGGCAGCTAGTCGCATCAGAAAAACGATGCGCGACTATGACACCCTGGCTCGGCTAGGAAGTGATGAATTCACTGTCATCCTGCCAACGTTGCACGACTCCCTTGATATTGAATATATCGCTCAAAAAATCATCAGTTGCCTATCCGAGCCTTTTCTGCTGCAGGGTCACGAGGCTTTTGTGTCGGCAAGCATTGGCATTGCCCTGTATCCAAACGATGCAACAACGGCAGCCCATCTCATCAAGAATGCTGATCAGGCCATGTATGCGGCCAAAAATTACGGTCGCAGCCGTTTCCACTTTTTCACGCAAGCCTTGCAGGATGCTTCTGAACTGCGCGTCAGGCTTGCAAATGATTTGCGTTATGCGCTGAGAACGGGCCAGTTTGAGGTGTATTACCAGCCGATCATCAATCTGGAAAGCGGCGACATTTACAAAGCCGAAGCCTTGTTGCGCTGGAAACATCCTGAGCATGGCTACATCAGTCCTGCTGCGTTCATCCCCATTGCCGAGGATACCGGCACCATTCATGAGATTGGTGACTGGGTCTTTGTTCAGGCGGCGCTACAGGTAAAACACCTGCGGAAGATCGTACGGCCGGATTTCCAGATCAGCATCAACAAATCACCTGTTCAATTTATTGGCGACAAGAATAAGCATCGCCACTGGATTGAAAAATTAAATGAATTCGATTTGCCGGGCGACAGTATTGCGATTGAGATCACCGAAGGCCTGTTAGTGAGTGAAGATTCCAAAGTCATCGAGAAACTCATGAATCTTCAAGATCATGGATTTGCCGTGGCAATTGATGATTTTGGTACTGGTTACTCATCGCTTGCGTACCTCAAGAAATTTGATATTGACTACCTCAAGATTGATCAGTCATTCATCAGGAACCTTGATTCAGGCTCAGCAGACTATGCGTTGTGCGAAGCCATTGTAGTCATGGCGCACAAACTGGGATTAAAGGTTATTGCCGAGGGGATAGAAACGGAATGGCAAAGAGATCTGCTTAAACAGATCGGCTGCGATTATGGTCAGGGTTACCTGTTTTCCAGGCCAGTGCCGGCCAATGAGTTTGAGGCATTGCTGCATCAGGTCTGACCTGGTTTGCAATCCTGGTCATGGTGACCCTGGGCAACTCAGTGACTTCAGGCGCCCTCAAAGGATTATTCGCTAATATGAAGTTTCTGCCCCAGCATTTCTGGCGTGACCAGTGTGATGCCTTTCTCAGAGACATAGAAACGCTTGCGATCCTCGTCCAGATTGACCCCGATCTGCATCCCTTCCGGAACATGAACACCCTTATCGATGACGGCACGCTTGATGACGGAATGCTTGCCAATTTCGACATTTGGCAAAATAACCGATTCATCGACATGGCTGAAACAGTTGGCCCGAACATTTGAGAACAGCAATGAGTGCTTCACATTGGCACCACTGATAATGCAACCGCCGGAAACCAGAGACTCCAGAGCCTCACCTCGAAAACCCTCCTCATCAAACACAAACTTGGCCGGTGGCAATTGCTCCTGGTAAGTCCAGATCGGCCACTCCTTGTCGTACAAGTTCAGGTCCGGGGTCACTTTGGCCAAAGCCATATTGGCTTCCCAATAGGCGTCAATGGTCCCCACGTCACGCCAATAATCCCGACCTTCGGAACTGTTAACACAACTGTCCGAGAAACGATGGGCAAACACACGATACTTGCTGATCAGATAGGGAATGATGTCGGCACCGAAATCATGGCTGGATTTCGGGTCGCTTGCATCGCGGATAAGCTGCTCGTACAGAAACGCCGCATTGAATACATAAATACCCATGCTGGCGAGCGCCTGTTCGGGATTGCCAGGAATCGGGTCGGGATCATTGGGCTTCTCGCGGAACTGAATGATGCGATCTTCGTTGTCCACGCCCATGACCCCGAAGGCCTTGGCCTCTTCCAGCGAAACATTGAGGCATGCGATCGTCATGTCGGCCTTGTTGCGAACATGCGATGCCAGCATGCGGCCATAATCCATCTTGTAGATATGATCGCCAGCAAGGATGAGCACATACTTCGTGCCTAGCGAGCGCATGATGTCGAGGTTCTGGAATACCGCATCGGCAGTCCCCTTGTACCACTCCTCTTCCACAACACGCTGCTGTGCAGGCAACAACTCGACGAATTCGTTGAACTCGCCACGAAGGAAACCCCAACCACGCTGGATATGCTGAATCAGACTATGTGATTTGTACTGCGTGACCACCCCGATGCGACGAATACCTGAATTGATGCAATTTGACAGCGGGAAATCAATGATGCGAAATTTTCCCCCGAATGGAACGGCGGGCTTGGCACGCCAGTCTGTGAGCGCCTTGAGCCGGGAACCGCGCCCCCCGGCAAGAATCAACGCCAGAGTATCCTTGGTGAGTGCGCTGGTGAAGCGAGAGAAAGTCTCTTCCTTCGATGAATCGCCTTGCATATTCGCCTCCCTGAATGACTTGTTGGCACGTTGGCTAGCGCATGCTCTTCAGCTATTCGTTATGTTTGTATGTGCCTCCGACCATTATAGGCAGAATAAAACAGCAGTCCAAAGTTAATTTGCAGATATCCAACTCGAGTAATAATACAAGATTTAATTGTCCTGTTTAGTGCATTTTTCTGTAAAATACGCACATACAAGCAGGTGTCCGTCATCCAATGACCAGTCAGATTCATCAAGTTGCAATATTGAAAAGCGAATCTTGGCATACCCATTTTTTTCACCCGATTTTTAAAATCGACATCGAAAGTACATCATCATGGTCAAATCAGCTACGTTCCTCTCAGCCGAAGAACTAGAACGTATCGATGCATACTGGCGGGCCTGTAACTATCTGGCCGCCGGCATGATCTATCTGCGCGACAATCCACTACTCAAGCAACCTCTCGAATTGGAACACATCAAGCACCGTCTGCTCGGCCACTGGGGATCCAGTCCTGGCTTGGCATTTACCTACATTCACATGAACCGTCTGATCAACAAATACGATCTGAATGCAATTTTCATGGCCGGCCCCGGGCATGGAGCACCCGGCGTCTTGGGACCAGTCTATCTGGAAGGCACATACAGCGAGGTCTACCCGAATAAGGGCGAGAACGAAGAAGGCATGCGCCAGTTCTTCAAAGAGTTTTCCTTTCCTGGCGGTATCGGCAGTCATTGCACGCCGGAGACTCCAGGCTCAATCCACGAGGGGGGCGAACTGGGCTACAGCATTTCGCATGCGTTCGGCGCGGCTTATGACAACCCCGATCTGATCGTGACCGTCATGGTCGGGGATGGTGAATCCGAAACAGGACCCCTGGCCACATCCTGGCATTCAAACAAATTTCTAAACCCGATCCATGATGGTGCCGTGCTACCCGTGCTGCACCTCAACGGTTACAAAATCAACAACCCAACCATCCTGTCACGCATCTCGCACGATGAACTGGAGAGTCTGTTCAAAGGTTATGGCTGGATACCTTATTTTGTCGAAGGCAGCGATCCGGCAATCATGCATGAAGCCATGGCAGCCGCCATGGAAAAATGCATACTTGAAATCCGACACATCCAGCAGGAAGCTCGCACTAGCGGCACACCTTCCCGACCGCGCTGGCCCATGATCGTGCTACGCTCGCCCAAAGGCTGGAGTGGCCCGAAAGAAGTGGATGGCAAACGCGTGGAAGGTTTCTGGCGTTCTCACCAGGTGCCGATTGCCGATGTAAAAACGCCGGAGCACTTCACCAAACTGCAAGAATGGTTGCAGAGCTACAAGGCTTCCGGACTGTTTGATAAAACCGGCACCCTGTTACCGGAACTGAAAGCACTGGCGCCAAAAGGTTCTCGCCGCATGAGCGCCAACCCGCATGCCAACGGAGGCTTGTTGCGCAAAGCCCTACGCATGCCTGAACTCAGGGACTATGCCATCGAGGTGGAAAGTCCTGGCACCATGGTGGCCGAAAATACCCGTCCGCTTGGAAAATTCTTGCGCGACATCATGCGCGACAATATGCACAATTTTCGCGTGTTCGGCCCAGACGAGAATAGTTCCAACAAACTGGACAATGTTTATGAGGTCAGCAAGAAAACATGGCTGGCGGACATGCTGCCGGAAGACGCGGATGGCGGAGAACTCTCGCCGAATGGTCGCGTGATGGAAATGTTGTCCGAACACACACTGGAAGGCTGGCTCGAAGGCTATCTGCTCACGGGACGCCACGGCTTCTTTTCTACGTACGAGGCCTTTGTTCACGTCATCGACTCCATGTTCAATCAGCACGCCAAGTGGCTGGCGATGTCCAAAGAAGTTCCCTGGCGTGCACCCATATCATCGCTGAACTTGCTGATCACCTCGACAGTGTGGCGACAGGATCACAACGGCTTCACGCACCAGGATCCGGGTTTCCTGGACCTGGTAGTCAACAAAAGCCCCCAGGTGACACGCATCTACCTGCCACCCGATGTCAATTGCCTGCTGTCTGTCGCCGACCACTGTCTGAAGAGCATGGACTATATCAACGTCATCGTCTGCGACAAACAGAAACACCTTCAATACCTGGATATGGATGCCGCCATCACGCATTGCACCAAGGGTGTCGGCATTTGGGACTGGGCCAGCAACGACCAAGGTCACGAACCGGATATCGTCATCGCAAGTGCAGGCGACATCCCCACCAAGGAGGCCTTGGCCGCAGTGGTTCTGTTACGTGAAAGCTTCCCCGATCTAAAAATACGCTACATTAACGTTGTTGACCTGTACAAACTGACGCCTTCCAGCGAGCACCCTCATGGTCTGAGCGATCGCGATTTCGATAGCCTGTTTACCCTGGACAAACCAGTGATGTTCAATTTCCATGGATATCCGTGGCTCATCCATCGGCTCGCCTACCGCCGCAACAACCATAAAAATTTCCATGTGCGCGGCTACAAAGAGAAAGGCAGCATCAATACACCGCTGGAACTGGCAATCCAGAACCAGATCGATCGATTCACACTGGTCATCGATGTGATTGACCGTATCCCTGCATTGCATGTTGCAGGTTCACATGTCAAAGAGAAAATGCTGAATCTACAGATTGATTGCCGTAACCACGCCTATGAACACGGTGTCGATCTGCCGGAGGTGGACAACTGGACATGGCCACACTAAACCAAGGCACGACTCCATGAACATTCTGACGATCAATAGCGGATCTTCCAGCCTCAAAGCCAGCCTGTTCCGTACAGATGGTACGCGGCAGGATTTCCGCTATACCCGGTTATCGGATCACAAAATTGCATTTGATCAACTTATGGCCGATCTGTCGGACAACACACCCGACATCATTGGCCATCGCTTTGTTCATGGCGGAGAAATTGTCGATGCTGCACGACTGGTGGATCATCAGGAGAGATTACGCCTGGAAAGTATTGTTCACTTGGCCCCGTTACACCTGCCGGGTAATCTGTTGGGACTGGATTTGTGCAATCGGTTTTTCTCTGATGTCCCCCAGATCGTCTGTTTCGACACCGCGTTCCATGCAACCCTGCCCGAACTGGCCAGACGTTTACCGATTCCCCACGAACTGGGATTGCGCCGTTTCGGATTCCACGGCCTCAATTACGCTTATATCGCCACACGTCTCCCAGAAATCCTGGGTGAGACTGCCTGCGGCAGGGTGATTGTGGCACATCTTGGCAGCGGTGCAAGTCTATGCCTGCTGGAAGACCTGAAATCCACCGAAACCACCATGGGTTACACACCGGCTGGCGGCATCCCAATGGGAACTCGTAGCGGCGATCTCGATCCAGGGGTAATGCTGGAATTGGCAAAACGCTATGACGCCTCGCAATTGAATGAGATGGTGTTTCACAAAATGGGCCTGCTCGCACTCGCCCATGGCGAAAGCAGTGAAATGACCAGCCTGTTGAGTAGTGATAGTCTGCAGGCAAAATTTGCAGTCAGCTATTTCTGCCGGCAAGTACGCGCTGCCATAGGCAGTCTGGCTGCAAAATCCGGCGGCATCGATGCACTTGTTTTTACTGGCGGGATTGGCGAACACTCGGCTGAAATCCGCGAAGAGGTTTGTTCCTTGCTGGGATTTCTGGGAATTGTGCTGGATGCCGATGCCAATCAATCAGGATCACTCAGAATTGAGGCCAAGGGTGCCAAGCCCGCATTGGTTATCCCGGCTGACGAAGAGGCAATGATCTTTCGCCTTTGCCTTAAATTCGCCTCAGCGCCTGACTGACATTTCTTGCCAGTCATTAGGTATTATGGCGTTATGGTGGTTTCGAACGAAATGACCCAGGCGCGTCATTTTGGAGTTCTGGACTGCAGGTTCTCGGCTCGGTCGCCACAAGCCCAAACGCGTCTTGCGCACTGCCGCCCCTTGAAAGTCAGCCGCCTACTTCTCCCCAGGTTTGCGCCCCGGGGTCTTTGGAGGCACCGTTCCGGAGATTCTGCACATGATCCCCTCAATTGGCTGCCCATTGGTAAATCTGGTCACATTGCAGCGGGATATCTCCCCGCGAGCAGATAGGGCGATCAGCGAACTTCGAACGTCATCAATGGAAATATTGATGGCCTCCGCGATTTCGTAGTCGACTTTCTGACCATGCTTCCTCAAGTATTCAATGATAGGGGTTGCGTACATTTAGAACTCCTTTTTGAATAGTGCCTGAAAAACGAAAAATAAAACGGCCCGGGAATGATCCCAAGCCGTTATTTGGTGGGGCCCCCGAGAGTCGAACTCGGCACCAACGGATTATGAGAAAAATTAAACCGTTGATTTGTTGGGCCTAAAAGCTAAGAATTGTAACAGATTTTCCCTTCCCTAGCCAGCCAAGAACTGCCCCGGCGAACAAGATGGCGAACAGCGAATCTATTTTTTCTGCATTTTTTTCTGTCCTTTTTGATGTGGTTCAATGAGTTTTGCCTTCGTTCGCAGCGAACAATCCGCGAACCTTGGCGATCGGGTGAGGGATGGAATGCCATCGGTGCGGGATGGCCGTATGTGCCGCGAAAAACGCTAAGAAAGTGGCAACATAATGGCGCGTTTCCCAGGTGGGGATGGGGGTGGTATCAGGGAGGTGGCAAGCGTCGGAGTATGGAGCAGCATGTAGCCAAGGCGAAGTGGTTTGTGCCACCCACCCTGGCCACTGCCGACCACCCACAAGCTACGCTGCCTTGGGCATTGCAGCCTCGATCAGCTTGGAAGCACTGCTCGAAGCCTCGACCATAGATTTCTGGGTGAGGTGCAGGTAGCGCATCGTTGTGGAAATTTCAGCATGCCCGAGCTGGTCCCTAATGACGGCCAGCCCGAACCCCTGCTCTGCCAACATCGAAGCATGGGTATGCCTGAGGTCATGTATACGAAGATGCTTGTCCAGCTTTGCCGCAGCCACAATACTTTCGAACACCTTGTGCACATACTTTAGAGGACGCCCGGTACGGTACGATCGGAAAATAGGCTCAGAAGCATCCACTGGCTGTGGTCTTGCGTCATGCAAGCGTTTGACCAGATTGAATGCCACATCGCCCAATGCTACAGAACGACCCTTCTTTGACTTGGACATAGAAGCCGGGATTCTGAACATGCGGTTGTGGAAGTCCACCATGCCGAACGTTGCGTTTTTTCCTTCTGAAAGGCGACAGCCCACCGAAACCAAGAAGAGAATTAGTTCCGAGACTGCGCACTTCTTTCTTGCGGTGATCACGGCCATCAATCGCTTCAGCTCTTCGGGGGACAAATAACGCTCAACCCGGTTGTCCTCCTTGAGCAAACGAATGCGACCAGCCGGATTGTGCGATGTCACCTCAAGCTGGATTGCATAGTTGAAGACGTGGCGGACCAGTTTAATGAAGTGGTCACAAGTTGCGCCAGCCAGCCCCTTTGCCTTGAGACCCAAATGTACAGACTCCAGATCCTGACGGCTGATCTTGTCCAACGGTAGCTGGCCGAAACTATCACGCACACGCAAATTGTAGATGGCCAGCGCATCACTCCATGAACGATTGCGTACCTGAATGTAGGGCAGATACTGCAAGTCAAAGAAGTCATCCAAAGTGGGCATGACAGGCTTCGAGGGAGCATCTGGCGTCGAATGCTTGCCAGAGGCAATCTCGGCCTTCAGGATCACAACGGCCTTGCGTGCTTCAGCAAGGGTCATATGCTCCGATTTACCGAGGGGAAAAGTGCGAAGACGCTTGTCGATTTTCTGGCGAAAGCACCAAGTGCCTTTGCCCGGAGAAGTTTTATGTACGACCAGGAACATGCCAACGGTATCCTGATCTACCCATTCCGTCTTGGCCTGACCATCCAAAGCAGTCAAGGTGGACAACATGTTTTGGTGCAACTTCACTTTAGGCATATCGCCCTCCTTTCGTAACAATAGAAAAATGGAATAAGAATGTTCATGGTCAGAAATCCGCCTCCGATTCGGTCGAGGCGGTAGCGTCGTCGGTATCGGCACTGTCATCGTCAGTACCCTTGTCAGGTTCAGGCGACGTCAGATAACGGGCAAACGCATCAGAAAATTGTTCAAGGTCGTAACCCTTGGGCGTGTCATATTTGCCGACACGAACTGTCTTGGGCTTGATGCCATAGAGAGCAAGCTGCTTCGCAAGCTGACGAGGTGAAATGGGATGGCCATGGTTGTAAGTCGCCCATGGCGAATCCTCGATGGCCTTGAGCTCAATAATCAGGTTGCTGGAACTGATCTTGTCGGCGTACTGATCCGATCCAGCCTGCTTCTCAAACACATACTGTATATCCGCCAAGAGTTCGTTGCCGGTACTGACTGATTCGTTGCTGGCGCGAGATAATTTCAAAGCAGCATCTGTAGCCTTGGCCAGCCACTCGTCACTGGCGCATGAGGCAATGGCCAGTAATGGCTCCCAGTTGTCCTGTCCACGGTCGCTAAGGTCTTCGGGCAATGTCGGGCGTGCCTGCTGAATTTGCTTGGCGTAATCCAATGCCGCGCGCGTGAGCTTGGCTGAGAGGGTGTCGAACAATCCATCCTCGGCATAACGCAATCGAATGACGGTCTCATCCGGCAGCTTGCGGCGCATATTGAATACGATGCCACGGCTCATCGTGGAATCCGGCAAATGCTTCTCCAACGCAATCCCTGCAATCGACTTGGCACCATATACAGAGAACACACGAGGCTCGAATGTGTCACCAGTCGCTTCGCTGCGTAAAACGAAACCACCGCGCTTGTAACCGGCGTTGACCATCCCTTGCAGGTCGTGATTGTCACGAAAGAAGGTATCAGCCTCGTCGAAGAATAAGGTTGGCTGCCACAACTCCACGGAACGAAACAATGCCGATGCCGTAGCGTTGGATGACGACAACGGTCTGAAGGACAAATAGGCAAGCACCGTCTGGAACAGCGTTTTGGCACAGGCACGTTCTGGCGCGTTGATGATGGCCAGCGGTGAGGTGTCGAAGAGATTGACCAAGTAGGTCTGCGTCACCCACAGGGCAGCAGTGTCCGCCTGCTCCTGATCCAGAATGACGAATTTGCGTATTGTTGATGAGATATCGACCAACAACTCTGCGAGATCTACCGGATCATCGTATGGCAGAAACTCAGGGAAAGGTAAATTGGACTTCTTGCGATACCCGGATTTTGGCTTCTTGGTGCTGGATGATGGCTTAGCAACAAGCTGGGGAGGCTCTCCAGAAGGACCATCCTTTGAGTCTTGCTTAGCGTTCGATACGTCGATTTCATCAGAAACGACGTTAGATAGAGGGTTTTCCTCTGTAGGGGAATTTTCTCCCATTTTTATGTTCCTTATTCTTATTGTTATTAACAGGCCCAGAGTTAAGCGGGCTTATTGTTGTTATTGTTCTGTTATGGGAACAGAGAGCTTTCGCATGGGGTTTAGAATTATTTAAATAATTACGATCCTTCCTCTTGTTAATGTATACAAGTCAATGTATTGCATGACATTATTGCGGCATTAGGCTTGTGGTGGTAACAATATTATCTGATTGCCTTTTTGTCAACATCTTGTTGTTCTTCCCAGGCTATTGCCAGATGCATTTTCTGGATTGTCGCAATACCCCGAGGTCTTCCCCAAAAATCTGCAACGCGCAACTTTCGAGGCTGGGCATGGGTTTCTGCGTTGCGGCAAAGATGCGGAGTCTGCCGGGTGGCGAAACCGGGATTTCCGAGTGTGGCGGTTGCAGATTGCCCGGTTGTCATCTTCCGCGCCAGATGCCATGTCCTGCATGGTGTTCCGTGAATTGTGGCGGTGTGGCGGGAAATTCATATAGATGCTCCCCAGACACCAGACGTGCGAAACCCTCCGCATGGTAAGGATGGAATTCACAGGTCTGGGGTGTTGGGGAGGTAGTGTGGGAAGATGCTACTGGAACGACACAAAGCTCTCAGGTGAGAGCCAATCATCGACCGAGTCGTAACCGGATTCGCAGTCCATCTGGCCGAGCAGTTTTGCCTGATCTGCAATCGCTACCCCTATCAAATGATCTGGGATGTCGAAAGACAGGGCGTTTTGTATTGCATCACGTAGGTAATTTGGGTTGCACATAATTTTTGAACCTCCTAGATAGTTTTGATTTACAGAAATAAAAAAGACCCAGGACTGCCAGAATCAGTAGCAGTGCCAATGGGAACGCAAGAAGAAGCAAGGTGATTCCGATGACACCGATCATTCGCGTCGAGGAGAAAAAAAGGCAGAAGAACGCCACCAGCAATAGAGTCAGAATTGCCATTGCACTCCGAAATTGAGAAAATCGAGGGGAAAATTCACTGACCGACCGCTATAAGTTCGCTATAACTTTTTCGGGTCAGTTGGGAGAGGTAAGGCCCAGGCTGGGCGTGGGTTTATGGGACGTTGGAATGAGGCACCAACGGACTACAAGTAAGACGAAGCGGATTTTAGGCTGGCTGGGCGTTTTGCTGCGCGGAAGTGGATGGATTCTGTTTCTTTAGTGGTGGTGCAGTTTTGCGTCCAGCCGGGATGTGATCGACCTTGATGTTCACTTCTGCATCCATCAGCTTGCTCATTTCAGCAAGAAAGGCTGAAGGATCACAGGCCACATAAACGCGGGGAGCATCAATGTCACGGTCAACCAACCCTTCGGCGTAGAGCCCCGCAAACAAAAAGCCTGAGCTATTCGCTGATTTGCCCTGAAACAAGGGGCTGATGGCCGTGGACGTCAAGGGATACTTCCAATTGCGCATGGCTTCCTGAATAGCTTTGAGCGATACCCATTCCGGCGAGAAATACCCACCGCCATCATTGCTGGCTACCCTGATGAATATCGCCTTATCTGGAGTGCAACCAATGTGGTACGTCAGGTTGGATTTAGATGAAAGATTGTTGCAGTTGCCGACTTTAAGGATACGGCTGATCGAAACAGCGGTAAGTGGGGTTGCGTAGATTGGTGTTTTCTTAGGTCGTGCCATTGATGTCTCCTGTATAGATTGAATCGGTTGATGTGGTAATACCCACCTCATATAAGATGCCTACATTCCCGCACTACGGATTCCAAGCCATGCCGGTCAGATGCATGTGTTCATCGACTCTGGCCGGTTGCCAAAAGCGCTTCGGGACATAGAAGACAGGCCCACCAGCATCTGTCCAGCAAACCAGAAATATCCCCCACTGCGGATAACCATTTGGCTCTTCCAGATAGGCACACTGATCCCAAGACATAGGCAATTCCGTGACGTTCGGCCAGCGACCATCATGAGATTCTGCCCACGCAAAATCACAGCCCTGGATTTGCTGGAGATCGTCCACGGTTTCGCAGACATGGACATAGCCACCAAGGAAATCCGAGTAGTCAGCCATAGACTCGTCCTGCTGGAGCAACCACTGAATGTCCTGCTCGGTGATTTCCAATGCATTTCCGACACCAGCATGGGGATTACGGCAAATGCCGATCATGACGGCGGCCTGATCTTGAAGCAGACGGAAGGGAATAGAACCTCCTTGGTACAACTGAAATGCTTCCTTGAAGTTGTATATTTTGATCATTAGGAATACCTCCGAAAAAAATGGACGTGAAAATGCCTATCCACAGAAGCTGGGGATAAGTCTGTGGGCAGCCTAGCTTGGCTGTTTTTGCAGTTGGGGTAACTACAGAGAGGGATACAGCTTTGGGGGAATTGCCTATTATTTAGGCAGGAAATTTAGAGATGATGGCAGGATGCGATCAAGGCACTGAACAGCAGGACATACAGCAGCAGGATCATTACTGTTCTTAACAGCCCACGGAATAGAAAACCAAGGAATGGATCAAAGAAGCCCCAAATAAGTTCGAGGGCGAACACAAGATAGTCCCAGAACCACCAGAGCACCTTCTCCAAGATGCTGGGTTCTACGCCAGTATTAAGGTACTGTTCAAAGTAGTTGATCTGACGTTTCGTGCGTCGATTTCTCAGTTCGCATGTGGCGATGATGAAGTTGACGTTCTGGATGGTGCTGGTGGTATCGACATGGTGGGTCACGTAGTCGACGCTGCCGATTGGGTCTGTGGGGTTAAACTTGCGGGATGGTCTGCGAGGGTTTCTGGACATAGGGCTCCTTTGGGGGGGGGTATAGAAATGAAAATGCCCGAAGATCGAGATGATCAACGGGCTGGGATGTCTGCTACTCGGCCAAAGCTGCCTTTATGGTGCTTCTTCTGGCACGTCTGCTTTATGAAGTACTGCTGCCCTAGAGGGCTGCAGGCCGTTGAACGTCCGCTTCCTAACGCGACGAACTCACACTTCCGACCCTGAGCCGCCCTCCGGGAACGGCAGCTTTCGGGCAGGCTATTTCGGATGGTCAATCTCGGCTGTGCAGACTCTGCGGTCACCTGATTTGCACACTTGAACTAGTGCTCAGAATCAAACTGAGCATGCCACCACATTCGTAACTTAAGGCTATCCCATGACTAGTAAAGTCTTAAAAAAGACTAAGGATGGCACTAGCCGGTGTGTTGTAATTTTTTAGCAACAATCCAAACGCAAAAATAACTAAGCATAGTGCCAACAATTGGCAGAGCTAATGGGAGGTAAACCCAGGCCCTAGGGTTTTTGCCCACTAGCGTCACTAACTGATCCAACCTGACAAGCAATAGTACCCATAGATAGCACAAGACAAAAACTGATATGAGCAATCCCGATAACATAATGCCTAAAGGGCGATACAGGACAATCATCGCAACACTGGAAGCCAAAGCGGCCATCCAAGCGATATAAAGTCGTGTACTGTCTTTCAACAATGCAGAAAGCTGGTTCTGGTCAACCTTATCCACCCAAACTTTCAATTTCCCTCGTCCCCTCAATTCTAAATCCAGTAGTCCATGCGTAGTCATTAATGCTTAGGGTCACACCCCTGGCTCGGCGACTGGATTAAGCTCTCAATTGCAGGCATGACAAGGTTGTGGCTTGCGAGATCTTTTGGGTCCTTCCAGAAGAGCGCCTTACCTTTCCACTTGGGGCGTGCCTCCAGTACTTTTTCATAGGATGATTTCGCTGTGCCAACCTCTGCAGAGTTACGGCAGTAGCATTCGGAATAGTTGCCAGCCCCGGAGTTCACGCATTGCGACATACGGTCGTTTAGTGTGTTAACGACGGTGTCTAGTTCTTGGGCGAGTAGGATGTCAGCATATTCTAAGAGCGGTCTGGATCGCACTAGTTCGGTCGCTGATGCAAGGCTGCATACTAGAGAAAAAAGCACTGCGATAATGGCTTGACGCATGTTGAATTCTATTTCTCCATGATTTGTTTACGTTGACGCTGATTGATGCAACAACACACATTCAATCCCCAAAAAAGTTCAGGCCATACGGCCTGAATTGAGTGGAGGGAATTATGAAGTTGAGCAAAACCTTTCATACACGTGACTAGTTTCATAAAGAAACCGCAAGTCAATATATCCCAATAAGCGGCGGGAATTTTTCCTGACTTGCAGTGGGAGTCTTGATTTATCTTTTATCTAAGCGCAGTATCAGGATGCCTACATCCTTATTTGGGTGGGCAATATATGAAGATGAAAGGAAGCATCATGAAGAAACTACTTATCCCCGCAATCGTGGCAGCTGCGTTTTTATCCACATCCGCTTTCGCTGCAGGTAAATTCCCCGAAGGCAATTTCGAAAAAGCCATGAAGGCCGCTCTTGCCAAGCATCCTGGTCAAGTTGTGACTGTTGAAGCCGAACTTGACCGCGGCAAGCCTCAATATGAATTCGACATCAAGGGAACTGACGGCAAGGAATGGGAAGTCGAAATCGATGCCAAGACCGGCAAGTTTATCGAGGAAGAACAGGAAGTCGCCAACGCTGATGACGCGGCATTCAAAGCCAAGGCCAAGATTACTCAGGATGAAGCCAAGAAGACTGCTCTGGCCAAATACGCTGGTGAAGTAGTTGGAACCGAGTTCTCTCTGGAGTCTGATGGCACACCCTCCTATGAGTTTGACATCAAAACCAAGGACGGCAAGGAAATGGAAGTTGAGATTGATGCCGTGACCGGCAAGCTTGCCGAAGAACCTGAAGAAGAACTCTGGCAAGTCGGCGGCGAAGAGTAATCTCGTCACTTTTGGATCAAAAGCACCTCTTGGCGGGGTGCTTTTTTATTTACACCTCCTTTTGAAAGGAAGGCAATTGGACAGCACTCCCGATATTGTCGATCTTGTTCTGTGGTTTCTAGGCATCCTTTCCGTACTTTCATGGACCATCGTCATCGTGAAATCCATTGTGTTCTGGAAGAATGAAGATGAAAACAAGGCCACAGCAACAAATTTTGCTAATGCCTACAAAATTGATGGATTGCAGCAGAACGCCTCGGTCAACAAAGGCACATTTGCATCGCTCATCATGGCAGGGTTGGATGAACTCAAAGCCATGGAAACCAGCACTGTTGGACTGGATACCAAAGACAAGCGTGAGATGTTGTTTCATGCGCTCCGCCAAAGGGTCCACGTTGAGAAGACCCGCCTTGAGAATGGGCTTGCCGTCCTAGCAAGCGTCGGCTCAACCTCCCCATTCATTGGGTTGTTTGGAACGGTATGGGGCATCATGCACGCACTGAAGAGCATCTCGACATCTGGATCAGCCGGACTTGATGTTGTGGCTGGTCCAATTGGCGAAGCACTTATCGCTACGGCCATGGGCATTGCAGCGGCGATACCGGCAGTACTCGCTTACAACTACTTTCTGCGCAAGGTTCACCTTTCTGTCACGGCGATGGAACATTTTGCTGATCGCCTGATGCACCTCGCTATTAAGTCTGGATTCTGAAGGAGCGATACATGGCTATGTCCTCAAACTCCAGCAACGGTATGATGAGCGAAATCAACGTAACGCCCCTTGTGGATGTCATGCTGGTCTTGCTGACCGTATTCATCGTCACGGCTCCACTCCTGATGAATGCCGTAAACGTCAAACTGCCAAAAGCGGCTGCAACCACTGTCATCAGCAAAATCAAAAGTGTCAGAATCAGCATTACGGAAGACGGAACACTTTATCTCGACAGAACAAAAATCACAGCAGGACTTGAACCCGAACTAAGACGGTTGAAAGCAGAAAGTGATCTGAGTGTAGAAATCCTGGCGGACGAGAAAGTACCGTATGGGAATGTGGCGAGGGTCATGGCACAAGTTCAGCGGTCCGGCATCGTGAAGTTCTCTTTCGTGATGCTGCCCGAAAAGACAAAATAAGCTTAATTCATGCAACTCAGTACTACCGCGACTGTAGATTCGGGCATGCCCTTGAATACAAGCTGGGTGCTGCTGGCATTGACAGTATCGGTTTCGTTCCATACCGTCATTTTTATGGCGTGGCCTCATATGCAAGGGTCACTCCAGTCGGCTTTAGTCGTTCAAGGCGAACTGATTGCCCCTGTGACCCCAGAGCCACCCCCAAAAACTGAACTACCAAAACCGGAAGTCAAAGCAGTAGTGCCACCTCCGCCGGCAAAGGTAGAAACAAAGCCTAAAAATGAACCGCCGTCGCCCGTCAGGCCCGATACAGGGGTTGCATTACCGGTGCTGGCTGCCAAAGCTCCCGAGGCTCCTGCATCTTCGGACTATGTGGTGAAAGATGCGCCGCCACTCACTGCGGAAGACAAGCTGCCTTTCGGAAGCCGGGTTGGCAACGTAGCTCCCAAGGACTATGTGCCATCCGATGGACCTCCCGGCGACGCTACACCGCCCGCCAATCCCGATGCAGACGACGAAGTTGATAAAGACACTCTAGGGGAATTTGCAAACGCCATGAGAGAAAAGGCATCCACCTTAGGGAGTTACCCGGCGATTGCTACTAAGCGGGGCTGGCAAGGCAAGGTCAAGGTTCTGGTTAGATTTAATAGTGACGGCACACCGCGCCAATTCACTATTCAGGATTCCAGTGGCCGCAAGGTACTGGATGATCAGGCTTTGGAAATGGTAAGGAAGGCAGCTTCGGAAATTGATATGCCGTCAAAATTAACGGGGAAGAAGTTTTCGGTTGTAGTACCTGTGGATTTTAAATTGCAATAAGTACCTTTCCGTATCAATAATTCATTCTGTACGTGAAAATTTTATTGAAGTTACGATGTCCGCAAAGTCTGCTGAGCTGCCTACCGCGAACGGCAGGTATAGGGCATCGTATTCTTTCCCTTGAATTACCGGTTGTGGCCGACAGCACGCATAGAACATGATGCCAGAAAGCGGCCACACAGGTAATGTGCAGCCGCCTATTGGCTAAATTTCCGTCTGCTCTGAAATCTCCAGTGCGTCGTCAACCTCGATGCCGAGGTATCTGACTGTGCTTTCCAGCTTGGTGTGGCCAAGCAACAGCTGAACAGCTCGCAGATTCTTTGTGCGTTTGTAGATCAGGGTGGCTTTAGTGCGCCGCATCGAGTGCGTCCCATAGATTGAAGAATCCAGTCCGGCAGATTCGGCCCAGTGATGCACGATTCGCGCATACTGGCGTGTCGAGATGTGGGGCGACTTCGCCACCCTGCTCGGAAACAGGAACTGATCGCCTTGCAGTCGAGATTTTTCGAGCCATGCTGAGACGGCTGCCCTTGTTTGATCTGTTAACTCGAACTGTACGGGCCGCTGCGTTTTTCTCTGGATTACTATGGCCCGGGAAAGCACCTGGTTGCCATGAGTAACATCGCGAACACGCAGGCTGACGAGGTCGCAACCACGGAGCTTGCTGTCGATCGCCAGATTGAACATTGCAAGGTCGCGAACCGCATGTGCATTTCGCAGGTAGATGCGTATAGCCCAGATGTCCTGTAGCTTGATAGGTGGCTTCTGGCCGACGAGTTTCCCCTTGTTCCAGGCTTCGCGCTTGTTGATGGTTTCCATTTCAGACTCCTTGGTTGTTGATCGGAGTCTGATTTTTCGCCATAGATGGTAACGGCAGCTATCGGGTTAGATCGCCTAAGAGTACTATCGGCCAGAAGCAGTAATGAATAAGTCGCAAATTAGCTTAACCAACAAGAAATTAATAGCTAGTTGATATTGTTCCTTGTATTTAATAGTCCTAGAATGAAGCAAAAAAGCAAGAGGCTTGGTGGGGTAGCTGGCGGCCACCCTGAAACCAAACCATAAAATGGGAGAGGGTCATCATGCAGCCAGAAGCACATCAAGAAAGCACAAGTTCATCCCGCTTCATCAGTGCACTAACCAAAAACACCATGGCACTGATTCTTGCGGGGGGACGCGGTTCCAGGTTGAAGGCTCTTACAGACTGGCGTGCCAAGCCTGCGGTTCCTTTCGGCGGCAAATTCCGCATCATCGATTTCCCACTCTCGAACTGTATTAATTCCGGCATCCGGCAGATTGGCGTCGCCACGCAATATAAATCCCATAGCCTGATTCAGCATATCCAGCGTGGCTGGGGGTTTCTGCGTGGCGAATTCAATGAGTTTGTAGAATTGCTCCCGGCCCAGCAACGTGTTGATGAAGACAAATGGTACGAAGGTACGGCCGATGCCGTGTTTCAGAACTTAGACATCCTGCGCAGCATCGGCTCCGAGTACATTCTCATTCTGGCTGGTGATCATATCTACAAGATGGACTATGGCCGCATGCTGGCCTCGCATGTCAGGAACGAAGCAGACATGACCATTGCTTGCCTCAATGTGTCACTGGAGGAAGCCAAGGCGTTCGGCGTGATGGGGGTCAACGAGGAAGACCGGATCATCCAGTTCCGCGAAAAACCCAACGATCCTGACCCCATCCCGGGCAATCCGGACCAGGCGCTCGCCAGCATGGGAATCTACATCTTCAACGCGAAATTCCTTTACGAACAGCTCATCCGTGATGCTGCCGACCCGGCGTCCAGCCATGATTTTGGTGCCGACATCATTCCTTATCTGATCTCCAAATATCGCGTATATGCCCATCGCTATGCCGACAGTTGCGTTAACAGCGTGGATGGTCGTGACTACTGGCGTGATGTCGGAACGATTGATGCCTACTGGGAGGCCAATATGGAGCTGACCAAGGTTCAGCCGGATCTCAATTTGTACGACAAAGAATGGCCTATCTGGACCTATCAGGAACAACTGCCTCCGGCCAAGTTCGTGTTCGATGACGGAGATTTTCGTGGAATGGCAGTAGACTCCATGGTTTCCGGCGGTTGTATCATCAGTGGTGCTCACATTAGGGGATCGTTGCTATTTTCCAATGTGCGGGCCAATTGCTTTAGCCATATCTCAGATTCCGTCATTCTGCCCAATGTAGAAATCGGTAAGCATGCCATTATCAAGAGAGCCGTGATCGACAAGGGTGTACACATCCCTGAAGGCATGCAGATTGGTGTCGACCCTGAAGAGGATCGCAAGCGCTTCTATGTCTCTGAAAAAGGGATCACGCTTGTGACGCCCGAGATGCTTGACCAGAATGATCATCATGGAAGGTAAATCTCGGGGTGTACAGACTTTGCCGACAGTGGAAATGTAACGCCCAACTTACCCAGAGTTGGACGATATCCGTCCACATAGCAGACGTCGGCGCAAAGCAGAATATTGGGTGTCCGCTTACTGGAACAGGTGATGAACGGGTACTATCGGCCACAAGCAGACGATCACGAGAGTCGATCATAGCGTTGTATTGGAGCTAGTAAAACCCTGCATGGTGTAAAGCGTAACAAGGTCGTAGAATAGCTGGCGTGCGCCTATCCATGATCTCCCACCTGTCCACTTTATTAGTTCTAATTGGCTTAAGTATCCAAGTTGCTGCGCTTCACCTGCTGCGCAGGCTGATCTTATTGCTTTCAACCGGGCATCTGCGTCAGATGTGGTCTGGCATGGCGGGACTGATAGTTGTGTTTATTGCCGGCTATATTGGATACATCATAGTTTTATGGGGACAGCAAACCAAATGGAGCGACCTCCCTATTCCCGGTATCTTTTTGTTTGGCGCAATATTTGTATGGATGTCGATAAGGCTTTCTCTTCGAACGGCCCAAGATACTCAACGAAAAAATCGGCTTGAAGAAGCTGCTTCAGCCGGTGATGTCGGGATATGGGAATGGGATGTTGTAAGCAACAAACTGGTCTGGGACAAGGTCATGTATCAGTTGTATGGTCTCCGAGAGTCGGATTTCGGAGGTGCTTATGAGGCGTGGGCCAGTGCTCTTCATCCAGAGGACAAGGAACGTACTGAAAATGAAATTCAGGCGGCTCTGCGTGGAGAACGCGAATATGCCCCAGAATTTCGTGTAGTTTGGCCAGATGGCTCAATTCACTATATCAAAGCCGTATCTCATACAACATTTGATGATCAGGGCAAGCCTCTGCGAATGGTTGGGGTTAATTATGACTTGACCGAGCAAAAAAATATTCAGCTTGAACTTAATAATCTTGCTTTCTACGATCGACTAACAAATCTTCCCAATCGCAGACTTTTAGATGACCGACTGGCACAATCCATTGCTTTAGCGAAGCGTGATTACCACAAGATAGCATTGCTATTTATAGATCTGGATAAGTTCAAACCGGTTAATGATACTCATGGGCATGCGGTGGGCGACTTGCTGTTAAAACACGTTTCAGAACGCATTCAAAAATGTCTGCGCGCCTCTGATACAGTTTCGCGAATTGGGGGCGATGAGTTTGTCGTACTGTTACCGGCTATAGATACCGTTGACGAAGCCGTCAAAGTGGCCGAAAAAATACGGGCCACTCTGGAGCATCCGTTTGAAATGGATGGCAGCCTTATCCTCGATATTTCCTGCAGCATTGGTGTGGCGCTCTATCCAGACCATGCCGTTAACGCGCGTGGGTTGATGTTACTCGGTGACGAAGCTATGTACAAAGCCAAAAAAGCTGGCCGTAACGCCGTGGTTGTTTTCGATCTGTTTTCAAATGAGAATCGGGAACTTACTGACTAATAGTGATTGGCTGCTCAGGGTCGATAGTGTGAGTTCGTTGGCTTAAAAATCAGACGTTCGACGGCCTGAAGCCTTCAGTGTCAGGTGTCTGCCATATAGCAGACATAGTTGGGGCAGTACTCCGTCGGCTGGTTTGGCCGAAAAGCTGTCGTATTGACCCTAGCTGATGAATTTCTGTTTCGGGTTGTATTGAGTCCGCTACTTAGGAAATAAAAAAAGGGATAGTTTCGCGCTATCCCTTTTGTTTTGGTGGGCCCCCCGAGAGTCGAACTCGGCACCAACGGATTATGAGTCCGCTGCTCTAACCAGGCATGAGCTAGAGGCCCTTAAGACTAGTCGTTGTTATTCTCGATAAAACTGCGCAATTTGTCTGACCGCGTTGGATGACGCAATTTCCTCAGCGCCTTGGCTTCAATCTGACGGATGCGTTCCCGGGTAACGTCGAATTGCTTGCCAACCTCTTCCAGCGTGTGATCGGTGTTCATTTCTATGCCGAATCGCATCCTCAGCACCTTGGCTTCGCGAGGAGTCAACGAATCAAGAATTTCCTTGGTCGCATCACGCAGGTTGGCATAGACTGCTGCATCAACCGGCGCCATCGTGGACTGGTCTTCGATGAAGTCGCCCAGATGTGAGTCGTCATCGTCTCCAATGGGCGTTTCCATGGAGATCGGCTCCTTGGAAATCTTGAGAATTTTGCGAATCTTGTCCTCGGGCATCTCCATCTTGACCGCCAGCGTCGCCGGATCTGGCTCCTGGCCTGTCTCCTGCAGAATCTGCCGGCTAATCCGGTTCATCTTGTTGATAGTCTCGATCATGTGGACCGGGATGCGGATGGTACGCGCCTGGTCGGCAATCGAGCGGGTGATGGCCTGACGGATCCACCAGGTAGCATAGGTCGAGAACTTATAGCCACGACGGTATTCAAACTTGTCCACGGCTTTCATCAGGCCGATATTGCCTTCCTGAATCAGATCAAGGAATTGCAATCCTCGATTGGTGTATTTTTTTGCAATCGAAATCACCAGACGCAGATTGGCCTCGATCATTTCGCGCTTGGCACGACGAGCGCGCGCCTCACCCGTAGACATCTGCTTGTTGATTTCCTTGATTTCCTTGACCTGAATACCAACGCGGGATTGCATGTCGATCAACTGCTGCTGCTGATCGAGAATGGCATGGCGGAATCGTTCGAGTTTGGCACTGTAAGGCTTGCCAGCTGCCAGCTCTTCCTGCAGCCAGTCAAGGTTGCATTCGTTGCCGGGGAAATTCTTGATAAAGTGCGCACGCGGCATGCCCGCCTTGTTGACACAAAATTCCATGATGCTGCGCTCATGGCCACGCAATTTTTCCACCGTGTTTCTCAGACTATCGCAAAGTGCTTCAACCTGTTTGGCGGAAAAGCGGAAGGCCATCATTTCGTTGAGTATGGCTTCCTGATGCTTTTTATAGTCCTTGTGCTGCGTGCCGTGTTTTTCAAGCACCTTGACCATTTTGGAGTAGGCCTGCCGAATTGTGCCAAAACGGGCGACGACCTCTTCCTTCAGCTTGGCGAGCGCTTCCGCAGAGACTGCAGCGGCCTTGGCGCCATCTTCGTCGTCGTCCTCATCATCCTCTTCGGCAACGTCTTCTTCGAGTTCCTCCGCCACCATCGCGGCGTCCAGTTCGTCCACGACCTCAATCAGGCCATCGACCAGATCGTCAGCACGCAACTCGTCCCTTTCGATCTTATCAACCAGCTCAAGCATCTCAGCAATGGTACTGGGGCAGGCCGAGATCGCCTGAACCATGTGTTTGAGACCATCCTCGATCCGCTTGGCAATCTCGATTTCGCCCTCGCGGGTCAGCAAATCCACCGTGCCCATTTCACGCATATACATACGTACGGGGTCGGTGGTTCGTCCAAATTCCGAATCGACGGTCGACAAAGCAGCTTCGGCCTCTTCCACAGCATCTTCGTCCGTCACAGGCGGCGGCGCATCCGACATCAATAGGGCTTCAGCATCCGGTGCCTCTTCGTAGACCTGGATGCCCATGTCGCTGATCATGCCAATAATGCTGTCGATCTGCTCCGGATCCTGCACGTCATCTGGCAGATGGTCGTTAATTTCGGCGTAGGTGAGGTAGCCGCGTTCCTTGCCAAGTGCGATCAGGTTCTTGAGGCGCGTACGGCGCACATCGAGGTCGTTGGCAGGTTGCAGTTCGGATTTGTCGTTTTGCTGGTCGTTGGCCATAGGTCGAATCCGGTGTAAATATGAGCGGGAAACCTTAAATTATACCACAAAGACTATTATTCTTTGGGGCTGCCCCCCCGTCGGAATTGTTGCAACTGCTCCCTCTGCTCTGGAGAAAGTGCCTGCAAGCCGCGCTCCTGGGCGATCTGCAGGAGAGCCGTCACCTCTTTCTGCCGGGTCGCCCCCTGCAACTGGCGCAACACCCCCTCAAATTCCTGCTCCAGAGCAAAGCCCTCTTCGTCCCATTGCAGCAGCTCGCCCGCCAAGTCCCCCAACAACTTCTCGGGAATCGTTCCGTACAGGCTCTGCAATAAACCGGCGCTGCTGACCAGAGGATTTGCCTGCGCCATCTGCATGACCTGAACAATCGACTCCCTTTCAGGCAAACTGGCTGGTAGCATCTCGGCATCCATCTGCTGCGCCAAGGCAGGCCTGAACATCAGCAACTGCAACAACTTTCTGGACAGCGTGGGCGCACGCCGCGGGGCCTTGGCCTGCACCTGCCTTGGCTGCCCTGGCACTTCCAGTTTTAGCAGCGCCTCGACTTCTGACTGCGCAACGCCAGCCAGCTCGGCCACCCGTTTGCGCAGCATGAGGTTAAGTCCCTGCGCCCGGATCTGTTGCAAAATGGGCTTTGCTTCGTTCAGAAATCTCACCCGCCCCTCTTGCGAACCCAGATCATGTCGCTCCGACAGCTCTTGCAAAATATAGGCAGAGAGTGTGAGCGCCCCAGACAGGGCCGACTCAAAGCCTTCACGTCCAAATTCGCGCACATAAGTATCCGGGTCGTGTTCTGCGGGCAAAAACAGAAAAGACAGCCTGAGACCATCCGCAACTGCTGGCAATGCGTTCATCGCAGCACGCCAGGCTGCCTTACGTCCGGCAGCATCCCCATCAAAGCAGAACACAATGTCGTCGGTCTGGCGTGTCAGCTTGTTGATATGGTTCGGCGTGGTGGCGGTACCCAATGTGGCTACGGCATATTCAATGCCATGTTGCGCCAGGGCAACCACGTCCATATAACCCTCGACCACGACCACCCTCCCCGATGCGCGGATGGCCTGACGCGCGAGAAACAGACCGTAGAGTTCCAATCCCTTCTGAAATAGTGGGGTTTCAGGTGAATTCAGGTATTTGGGGCCATCCCCAGATTCGGCCCCAAGAACGCGGCCGCCAAAGCCGATGATCTGGCCGCGCTGATCGTGAATAGGAAACATGATGCGATCGCGAAACCGATCATAAACACGCCCCTCGTCATTCCGGATGGTCAAACCAACCGAAGAAAGGGAATCGGCTTCATAAGCAGGGAAAACTTCACGCAAACCCTGCCATCCGGGTGGCGCATAACCCATCTGGAAGCGTGCGGCAATCTCGCCCGATAGTCCACGCTCCTTCAGATAATTAATAGCTCGCTCGGATTTTTTGAGTTCTGCCTTATAGAACACGGCGGCCTGCTGCATGATTTCATAGAGATCCGGCGCCGGACGCGGTGCCTTGCCCCCATCACGTGCTTCCTGAGGAACCACCACACCGATGCGCCGCGCCAGGTCTTCCACGGCATCGACAAAACCCAGACCCTGATACTCCATGAGAAAACCGATGGCTGTTCCGTGTGCTCCGCAGCCGAAGCAATGATAGAACTGCTTGGTCTGGCTGACGGTAAAAGAGGGGGTTTTCTCGCCATGGAACGGACAACAGGCCACATAATTGGCCCCGGCTTTCCTGAGAGGCACAGCCGCATCCACCACATCGACGATATCGACGCGGTTGAGGAGTTCCTGTATAAAATGACTGGGGATCGACACGGTTGGAAAGCTTAAAACAAAAAAGGAGCTTATTGCTCCTTTTTCTTTGCTGCAATCTTGACCCGAGGATCAGCCACCCAGGCGGGCCTTGATCAATCCGGAGACCTTGCCGACATCCGCACGTCCGATTATTTGTGGCTTGACCAACGCCATCACCTTGCCCATATCCTTGACGCCAGTTGCACCGGTCTCGCCTATCGCCACATCAAGCAAGGCTGCCACTTCATCTTCGCTCAAAGGTTGCGGCAGATAAGTTTGCAGCACGCCCACCTCGAACTTCTCGGCATCCGCGAGGTCCTGCCTGTTGGCGGCCTCGTACTGGCTGATGGAGTCACGGCGCTGTTTGAGCATCTTTTCGATGACCTCGATCACCTGGCCATCGTTCAACTCGATCCGCTCATCGACTTCGCGCTGCTTCATTGCGGCCAGCAACAGACGGATGGCATTCAACCGTGCGCTGTCCTTGGCGCGCATGGCGGCTTTCATATCGTCGCTGATTTGCACGCGCAAAGTCATGGGGTTAAATCTTAGTAAAGCTTGGGGGGCAGAGTCTGGTTACGCAGACGACGATAGTGACGCTTGACGGCAGCGGCAGCCTTGCGCTTCCGTTCCCAGGTGGGCTTCTCGTAGAACTCGCGGGAGCGCAGTTCGGTCAGCAGGCCGGTCTTTTCAATAATGCGCTTGAAGCGGCGCAGGGCAACGTCAAAAGGCTCGTTCTCTTTCACGCGTACGTTAGACATGGAAAATCAATCTCCTTGAGGGTGTTCGGAAAAATCCGGTATTCTAGCGGCGGTCTTCACAATAATCAATCACTAAATGCTCGTTAAATGCTTGTTTTAGGAATCGAAACCTCCTGCGATGAAACCGGTATCGCACTGTATGACACCGGGCAGGGCCTGCGCGCCCATGCCCTGCACTCACAGATCAAGATGCACGCCGAGTATGGCGGCGTCGTGCCGGAACTTGCCTCGCGCGACCATATCCGAAGGGCTTTGCCGCTAATAACACAGGTACTGCAACAAGCCGGCGCAAGCCTCCATGATCTTGACGCCATCGCCTACACACAGGGACCCGGTCTTGCTGGTGCCTTGCTGGTAGGCACCAGCATTGCCGAGTCGTTGGCATTTGCCCTTGATCTGCCCACGATCGGTGTGCATCACCTCGAAGGGCACCTGCTCTCCCCCTTGCTGGAAGAAAACCCGCCCACCTTCCCGTTTATCGCACTTCTGGTTTCCGGCGGTCATACGCAGCTGATGCGAGTGGACGGTATCGGCCAATACGAACTTCTGGGCGACACGCTGGACGATGCTGCCGGCGAGGCGTTCGACAAAACGGCAAAGTTGCTGGGGCTGCCTTATCCAGGTGGTCCGGCAGTTTCCGCACTGGCAGATCAGGGTCAGCCGGCCAGGTTCAAATTGCCGCGGCCGATGCTCTCCAGCGGAGATCTCAATTTCAGTTTCAGCGGATTGAAAACAGCCGTATTGACACTGGTCAACCAGCATCAACCGATGACCGAGGCCATCCGAGCCGATATTGCGCATGCCTTTCAGGAAGCCGCGGTGGATGTGCTGGTTGGCAAGTGTGCGACAGCACTCCGGCAAACCGGATTGTCACGTCTGGTGGTATCCGGCGGTGTGGGCGCCAACCGGCGGCTTCGCACCGAACTCAACACCATGGCGCAGAAACAGCCGTTCGATGTGTTCTATCCCCGCCTGGAATTCTGTACAGACAATGGCGCCATGATTGCGTTTGCCGGAGCCATGCGGCTGAAACACGCAATACCGGGAAATCACGCATTCTCCATCCGGCCACGCTGGGATCTGGCGGAGTTGACAGCACCTTAAGGTCACTCAACCTCACTTTACAGAATCGCATCAAGTAACTGACTCACTGGTCCTGACCTTCTTGATCTTTCACCTAGACCACTTGGAAGTCAGAGGCATCCAATGCAGTCGGCTTGGTAGTCAGCCACGCAAACTGTAATAATGCGGCACCATTACCGTTGCCATCAGCATCGTAGTACAACATGCCGCTGGTGGTGTCATACAGGATGTAATCATTGGCATCCACCGCCGCCACCGAGTTGTCACCAGAGACAAAACTGTCCGCGGACAAGGTGCCTATGGACAGGCCGGCAAACACGGTATGGTCGAGCGCTATCACATCTACTAGTGCAGCACCCGCACCTTCAAAATCCCAGATCCAGTCATAGTTGTTCGTTAGCACGGTGCTGAACAAAAAAACGTCACTGCCTGAGCCACCCAAAAGTTGATTTGGACCGTCCTTCCCCTGCAAAAGGTCGTTGCCGTCTCCTCCCAAAAGGGTATCGTTTCCCGGACCACCTATAAGCGTATCGTCCCCTCCTAACCCAAACTGACGGCTATCTCCCATGTACCATGAGGAAAAGGCCCAAGTGATAGTGTTATCAAGTCCGTTCCCGGTCGCGACAAATGGCAACTGAAACATCCAGCTTCCTGCCAGTTTCATATTCTCAACGTTATCAGGCAACGTGTAGTTGCTGACCCAGGTTTCAATAAGATCGGTACCTTCACCTGCGTTTTCCACGATGACATCGAACTGATCTCGCACCACGTAGGTGTCATCACCCAACCCGCCCGTCATCGTGTCATTGCCATAGCCTCCGTCAAGGCGATTGGCTGCAGCATTCCCCGTTAAATGATCTTCGAAGTAGCTGCCGGTCGCATTAACATGCGCGTCGCCGACCAGCACGATTGTTCCTGGTTTGCCGAGTGTGTAATCAATATAGCTATGTATGATGTCGTTGCTCCAGAGCCCCTGAATCAGGTCGCCAGGGTTGTCCACGACAAAAACGTCTATAGCATCAAAAGCACCCACTAACAGGTCTGCCCCGGAGCCTCCATCCAGCGTGTCCCCGCCGCCACCGCCATAAAGCGTATCGTTGCCGTCACCGCCAAAAAGCAAATTGCTGGCAGCATTGCCAGTGATCACGTTGTTCTGGGCGCTTCCGGTACCATTGATGGCGTCCGTGCCGGTGAGCGTAAGATTCTCGACATTGTCACCCAGCATGAAGCTTGCTGAACTCTCAACGCTATCGACCCCTTCATCGGGATTCTCGATCACCACATCCCCGCTGTCGTCGACGATGAACAGGTCGTTACCCGCCCCTCCTGTCATTTGGTCACTACCCAAACCACCGATGAGCGTATCGTTGCCGCCGCCGCCATAAAGCATGTTACTTGCGGCATTACCAGTCAAAACGTTGTTCTGGGCGTTTCCCGTTCCATCGATTGCATCCGTGCCGATGAGCGTGAGACTCTCGACATTGCCGCCAAGAATGAAGCTTACTGAACTCTGAACGCGATCAACTCCTTCATCGGGGTTCTCGAGAACGACATCACCGAGGTTGTCGACCAAGTACAAATCGTTACCGGCAAGACCAGCAAGCACATTGGCACCGATATTCCCGGTAATGACGTTATCCAGCGCGTTACCGGTACCGTTAATGTCCGCGTTGCCTTCAAGCGTCAGATTTTCGATGTTTGGAGCCAACGCGAAGTACGCAGCCGAACTACGCACCAGGTCAACGCCTCCGTCTGCGTACTCGGTAATCACGTCATTCTCGCTGTCGACAGTGTAGGTGTCGTCACCCGCGCCACCATTCATCGAATCGTTACCAGCCCCACCATTGATGGTATCGTTGCCGCTTGAACAAATGATGATGTTGCCACCGTCAGCCCCCATGATGGACAGCAGGCCGCCTATTTCCGAGGCATCGAGGTTTTCGGAATTGATCTGTGTCAGGGGCTCATTCACGCCGCCTATCGAAAGCACCTGATCGGTTATTGATGACAGATCAACTTCGATGATGTGATTGCCCGGTACTGGACCATGAAGCACAAGCGTGTCATTGCCTTCCCCGGCATCGATCATGTCAACGTTGCCGGCAGTAACCAGCATGATGATCCGATCATCTCCCGATCCGCCATCGACGGTATCCTGCCCCACGCCCCCGTCGAGTGTGTCGTTGCCGGCCTCGCCCTTCAGGGTATTGGAAAGCGGGTTGCCGGTCATGACGTTGTCCAGTTCGTTGCCTTGACCGCTGGCTGCCAGTGAAGCGACCAGCGTCAGATTTTCGACATTGGCACTGAGTATGTAATTAATCCTGCTGAACACGGTATCAGTACCTTCGTCAGCAATTTCCTGTACGGCATCGCCCACATTGTCAACAATGTAGCGATCATCCCCGGAACCGCCTGTCATTGTGTCGGCGCCTGTGCCTCCATCCAGTTGGTCATCCCCGGATCCGCCCAGCAACGTGTCATTACCTGCACCACCCAGCAGGCGGTCATTGCCTGCCAGGCCGCCAAGTGTGTCGTTACCGGCTCGGCCATTCAGCGTATCGTCCTGCGCCGTACCCGTCAGCACATCAGCACCGGCTGTCCCGGGGATCACCTGATTGGCACCGTTGTAGTTCTGCCCAAAGATCACATAAGCAGCGCCCGCATTCAAGCTACCGGTATCTACCCCGGGCGCTCCGATGATCACATCGGTGAAGCCGTCGCCATTGACATCGCCAGCCATATCAACGGCAGCACCAAACTGATCCCCGGCGTTTACCCCGCCTATCTTGAATCCGTAAGCCATGTCCAGACCGATGACCGGAATATTGGCCGGCATCGGATCCGTCCTGCCGAAAAACACATAAGCAGCACCGGCGCCCAGCGCGGAACCATCCCCCTGATCGGCACCGATTACGATATCGTCCAATCCATCACCATTGATATCCCCTCCACCGGCAACGGCAACGCCAAAACTGTCAGGGATAGTTGAGCCAAAAGAATCTGTACGTTCGCCACCGGTGATTTTGAAACCATTACTTCCATTGAGAGAACCAAGATCAAGGCTGGCGGAAAACTTGCCCGCATGACCGAACATCACATACGAAACTCCAGCACCCGGTGCCGATACTACAAAATCGGAATATCCGTCATTATTGAAGTCACCAGCCGACGCCACGTCCCCGATCGAACCGGGAAACCCTGTCAGCTTGAAACCATCAACCCCATCGAGTGATGAGATATTTGTATTTGCGGTGATTCCGTTTTCTTTCCCGAATACCACATAAACTGCCTTTTGGTAAGGATCAGTCCAACCTGGGTCGGCAACCAGCAAATCTCCGTAACCATCGCCGTTGACATCACCTGCAAATGACATTGCCGTGAAAGACGATGTGCCCAGAACCAGTTTTGTGCCGTTGGAACCATCCAGGTTTCCTAACTGTACCGGCGAGGTCGCCGGCCCGGCATGTCCAAACACAACATAGGGATCAACCAGCAGATCCGAAATTCCATCCCCATTAAAGTCCGATCCTCCTGAAAGATCACTCCCGGCCCTCTCGCTTTCTACCGCGCCATTCAGCTTGACGCCGTTGGAACCGTTGATTAACGATAAATCCATGCCGGGAAAAGTAGCTGCATGTTTCCCAAAAACGACATAGTTTTGTCCTGAACTGTATCCGTTCGGATTTGCTTCAGGCGCGGCGATGACTACATCATTAATACCGTCGTGGTTGTAGTCACCAGCACCATCCACCACCTGACCCGCCCCAACCACATTAATGCCACCAGTCAGCTTGAAGCCGTTTGATCCATTCAATGCCGAGAGCTGGATCGTCGCCGGGAATCCTGATGCGTGACCGAAAACGATATAGCTCTGCCCCGAGTTGAGGCCGCCGACGCGATCAACCCCGGGAGCGCCGATAATCACGTCACCAAAGCCGTCCCCGTTGAAATCTCCCACTCCTGCCACCGATAAACCTGCATTATCGATAGCATAGGTACCTGTCATGCGGAAACCGTTCACTCCATTCAGCGAAGTCAATGGCAGGTGAAAATCGATTTGAGACCGGTCGATGTCAACATCAACCTGCAAGGTCGCGCCACCTTGCATGTACTGCGCATATTTTTGGGCTCCGATGGCCACATTCCCGATGAACGTCCAGCCCGCACCTGCATCTATAACATCACCTTGCACGCCATCTACGCGCAATGTATTGGTGGTCGTCGATGCCGCAAGTACCGAGGCTGTATTCAGAACAAGTGTGTTGCTGCCGCCGCCTCCTAGATCTACGATCTCGATATCCTTGATGCCGTTGGCGACAGTCATATCGAATATCTGACCGACCCCACCAATGCGCATTGTGTCTGTGCCTGTCCCGCCATCGATTAAAGTATCCAATACATTAACGACTAAAACATCATTACCACCACCACCAACCAACGAGTCCGCACCTGCTCCGCCATCCAGTATGTTGGCCGCAGCATTGCCAATGAGGGTGTTGTCCAGGGCATTGCCGGTCAGGTTGTAAACAATCGTGCTGGTCAGGGTGGCATTCTCGACATAGTCAGTGAGGAAGTAGGCGCCAC